>Ga0182027_10002232_pt1 | contig 31622 bp, 22 predicted proteins | sample 712E1DmetaG_FD_121300 | JGI IMG/M metagenome (GOLD analysis project Ga0182027, IMG submission 121300) | Permafrost microbial communities from Stordalen Mire, Sweden - 712E1D metaG (Illumina Assembly) | ecosystem: Environmental > Terrestrial > Soil > Wetlands > Permafrost | place: Sweden...
ATCCTATACCATGATCGTTTATGGATCCTCGAAAGTCGCATCTTACCACAGGAAAACCTTAAATATCAACGATTTTAATTTCAACCTTGTAAAAAAGGCCGACCTGGCACATCCCCGGCGTCCCAATATCGTGAACATCGTGGAAGATGAAATCAAGATCGACCTTGGAAAATCAACACCTATTGCTGGAGAACTCTCGTTACTCTCCCTCGAAATGGCCATCAGCGATCTTATGAACCACAATATCGACCTGATTGTGACTGCACCTATCAACAAGCAGAACATCCAATCCCCCGGTTTTCCTTTTCCCGGTCATACCGAATACCTGGCACAAAAAGCGGGCGTATCCGATTACCTTATGCTCATGGTCAGCAATACTGTGCGCATCGGAGTGATCACCGGCCATATTCCCCTCGACAAGGTCACCTCTTCACTAACGGAGGACCTGGTGACGCGTAAGATCAATATCATGAACCATTCCCTGATTCGTGACTTCGGTATCCAGAAACCGCGGATTGCGGTCCTGGCCCTGAACCCGCATGCCGGTGATAACGGACTGATCGGGAATGAAGATAATACCATTCTGAAACCTGCAATTGAAAAAGCATATCAACAGCAAACCCTGGTATTCGGACCTTATCCTGCAGACGGATTTTTTGGTTCGGGCACTTTCCACCATTTTGATGGTATTCTTGCAGTTTATCACGACCAGGGGATGATACCCTTTAAACTGCTTTCCTTTGATGAGGGTGTCAATTTTACTGCAGGATTACCTTTTGTTAGGACATCACCGGCGCATGGAACTGCATATGATCTTGCCGGAAAAAATGAAGCAAGTCCCGAAGCATTCCGCAATGCCGTTTATCTGGGATGTACGATATACAATAACCGCCTTGCTTACGATGAACTCCAGGCGAATGCCATGAATCCTAAACCGGTTGAACCCGAAAGCCCCCAGCAGTAATGGATCTTTCGTATTCCCTTTCAGAAGTTGCATTCCATACAAATGGAACCCTTTTCACCGGAAGGGAAAAACCTGTTTCCATTAAAGAGATTTTGATCGATAGCCGTCGCCTTGTTCACCCGGAGTCGACCCTCTTCGTTGCAATTGTTTCCGGAAGGAACGATGGGCATCGTTATATCGCTGAACTGTTTGAAAAAGGAGTCAGGAATTTCCTGGTATCCGCCTTGCCGAAACAGTCCGGATCCCAACCTGAAAATGAAAACGACCCGGGGAAGGCCGGTTCACTGGCCAACTTTATCCTTGTCGACAATACATTGGAAGCACTTCAGAAACTGGGTGCCGCTCACCGTTCCCGTTTCAGCATCCCTGTCATTGGCATCACCGGCAGCAATGGAAAGACTATCGTAAAAGAATGGTTATTCCAGTTGATGAACCGGGATAAAAAAATTGTCAGGAGTCCCAAAAGCTACAATTCCCAGATCGGCGTCCCGCTGTCAGTATGGAAGATGGAACCGGAAAATGACCTTGCATTGTTTGAAGCCGGGATCTCCCTGCCGGGCGAAATGGAAAAACTGGAACCCATTATCCGGCCTACCATTGGGATCTTTACAAACATAGGGCATGCACATGATGAAGGTTTTCGGGACCTTGACCAGAAAGTCGGGGAAAAACTTAAACTCTTTGTCAACTCCGGTACCCTGGTCTATTGCCGGGATCATGAATTGATTTCCAACAGGGTGATGCAGGAGACTTCACTGGAACAGGTGACAAAATTCACCTGGAGCCGGAAACAGGAATCCGACCTGCAGATCATTCATAGTTCCAGTGGCAAATCACAGAAGACCCTTCTTACGGGAATTTTCAAAAATAGGGAAATAACGATAACTATTCCTTTTACCGATGAAGCCTCCATCGAAAATGCAATTCATTGTTGGGCGCTAATGCTCCTTCTGGGATATGAAGCTGAGATTATCTCCGCCCGGATGAAAGTCCTGGTCCCCATTGCCATGCGACTGGAACTCAAAGAGGCCATCAATCGTTGCTCACTGGTCAACGACAGCTATAATTCCGATATCAACTCCCTGGGGATCGCCATTGATTTCCTTAACCAGCAGACCCAACATAAGAAAAAGACCGTCATCCTTTCGGATATCCTTCAAAGTGGCCGCGACCCGGATGGCCTTTACCGTGAAATCTCCGGGATCCTCAGTGGCAAAGGGATATCCAGGCTTATCGGCATTGGGAATGAAATCAGCCGGCAGGCTGGACAATTTTCCATGGAAAAAATATTTTTTGCAACCACGAACGATTTTTTCGATCGTTTTCCCTTTTCTTCCTTACGGGATGAGGCGATCCTGCTGAAAGGCGCACGGATCTTCGAGTTCGAACGGATCGGCCATGCCCTTCAGCAAAAGTCGCACGAAACTATCCTCGAGATCCACCTCGATGCCCTGGTTCACAACCTCAACTATTACCGTTCAAAACTGCTACCGGGAACCAGGACCATGGCCATGGTAAAGGCGTTCTCTTACGGCAGCGGCAGCTTTGAGATTGCCAACCTGCTGCAGTTTCACCGTGTGGATTATCTTGCTGTAGCCTATGCCGATGAAGGCGTGGAACTCCGGAAAGCCGGTATCACCCTGCCCATCATGGTAATGAACCCGGAAGAACATAGTTTTGACTTGCTTTTTCAGTACAACCTGGAACCTGAGATTTACAATTTTTTTGTTCTCGGCATGCTGGAACAGGCCATCCCTGAAAATCAGGGAGAATCGAAGATCCCGGTACCGGTTCACCTGAAGATAGATACCGGCATGCACCGGCTGGGATTTGATCCTTTCGAAGTTGACAACCTGATCAAACGGCTGAAAAAAAATCCCGAACTCAGGGTGCAATCGGTATTTTCGCACCTTGCTGCCAGCGAAGACCCGGCTGAAGATGATTTTACACTAAGCCAGATCAATAGTTTAAAAGTAGCTGCTGAAAAAATTCAAACCAGTCTTGGCTATTCCGTTCTCGTTCATATCCTGAACTCCGCCGGTATCAGCCGTTTTCCGGAAGCCCAGATGGGGATGGTCCGGCTGGGGATCGGCCTGTATGGCGTCGGTTTCAACGAGGAGGAACAACACAATCTTCGCAATGTCAGCACCCTGAAAACCATCATTTCCCAGATAAAGCAGGTGAAAGCCGGAGATACCATCGGATATAACCGGAAAGGAATAGCGCATGCTGACATGGTAATCGCTATTCTTCCCATCGGGTATGCCGACGGATTCAACCGAAGGCTGGGCAATGGCGCCGGGAAAGTAATGATCAACGGTCTCCCGGCAAAAACCATCGGAAATATAAGCATGGATACCTGCATGGTGGATATCACAAAACTGGTTGCTTCACCGGATGTTCCTGCCATCCATGAAGGCGACGAGGTGATTGTTTTCGGGAATGCCTATCCCATTGTACAACTGGCCCGTGATCTGGGTACCATTCCATATGAGATCCTGACCGGTATTTCGCGAAGGGTGAAAAGAGTTTATTTCTTTGAATGACCTTCCTCTGCGGGAAAATTCATATTTTTGAAAAGGCAATATTCTAATTTTATGAGTGCTCAGAAACTGTCGATCCTGATTCCCGCTTACAATGAAGCCCGGACCATTCTGCTGATTCTTGATAAGGTACTCGAGGTCAAACTGAATGACGGTATTACTAAGGAATTTATCATCATTAATGACTGCAGCCGTGATGAAACGGTACAGGTTGTTACCGGATATATCAGCCAACATCCGGATGTGGATATCCGGTTATTCAATCTGCCGGTAAATAGTGGCAAAGGAGCAGCGCTTCACAAAGGGATTGAACTTGCGACCGGCGACTTCATCATTATCCAGGATGCCGACCTTGAATACGACCCCCGGGAATACAACATTCTCCTTAAACCTATGCTGGACGGCTTTGCCGATGTGGTTTACGGATCACGGTTCATGGGTGGCAACCCCCACCGGATCCTGTTTTTCTGGCATTCTGTCGGAAACCGGTTCCTCACCTTTCTTTCCAACATGTTCACTAACCTGAACCTGACCGATATGGAAACCTGCTATAAGCTCTTCCGGGCCGAAATAATTAAAAAGATTTATTTTAATGAAAAAAGGTTTGGTTTCGAACCGGAAGTCACTTCAAAGATCTCAAGATTTAAAGGAATCCGGATTTATGAAGTTGGGATTTCCTATTATGGAAGAACTTACGAAGAAGGTAAGAAAATCAGGATGAAGGATGCAATTCGTGCCATATTCTGTTTATTAAAATATAACATCTTCCAGAGAAGGTACCTCAGGTAATCGGATGAGAATACAATTCAGGAATACCGGTACACGGGATTTACTGTTTTTTTTAAATTCAATTCCCTTTTCACCCGGAGTGACCCTGACAGCAAACCAGTGTGGTTCAATCTATTTATAAATGTAACAACCGGACATTGCTGATAGCATATGAAAATAAATAATGAGATCAGGATTATAATTTTATACGCAATTTATTTTGTTTCATTATTAATTGCTTTGAATTATGTTTTTTTCCATGGATTATTAGATCCGGGTCACTTTATAAATTGGGATGCAGGATACTATTTCCGGATTAAAAATAATGGCTATGAGGGTTTTAATGTTGCATTTTTCCCACTTTTCCCAATGATATGGAAAGGATTATCATTTAGCATAATCGGGATAGTATTTTTTAACGCAATTCTTTTTTTATCCTCATTTTACATATTGATTCGGGTACTCAAAACATCCACATGGGAAACGATTTTATATTTAAGTATTCCAAGTTTTATTTTTTTTTATCTCCCATATACCGAATCAATCTTTTTTGCAAGTTCTGCACTTATCATCTTTGGACTTAAAGATAGAAAAAAACATCTCATTGCTGCCGGTTTGTTATTATGTGCCTTATCAAGACCTGCTTTTACAGTTTTTATTCCGGCGATAATTATAACTGAACTCTTGTGCGAAACAGTTAATACAAAACTCTTTTTAAGATTAGGGTTGTATTTGGCAGTTACATTGGTTGGATTACTCATGGTGGGTATAATCCAGTACCATTACACCGGTAAATGGTTTGAGTTTTTTATTGCACAACATCATTGGGAGAATGAATTACAACTTCCAAGATTCCCGCTAACTTCATATGCCAGCGGATTGATTGTCCGCCTGGATGGAGCAGCAATGTTAGTTGGAACAGTTGCTGCGATTATGTTGAGTTTACTTATATTCAAATCAAAATCATTTAAAGATATAATTATCCGGAAAGAGGTTGTCTTTTCACTTTGCTACCTCGCTGGAATAACATTTATTGTATTAATTTTCAGAGGCGGAAATTTATTTAGCCTGAACAGGTTTGTCTTTGCTGTTCCTTTTATAATTGTTGTTGCTGATTGTTATTTCAAACGAAAAATATCTTTCAGTAAAAAACAATTAATGTTTACTTTTATAATCATCTTGTCTTTTTGGTTATTTTTTGGTTCCTATGGACATATTCAAACTTTTTTAAAATTTTTTCTATTATCATTATACCTGTTTTTAATAGCTACTATCAAATCAGATAATAAATACATCAGTAGAATATCTATTGGTTTATTGATATTTACAAATTTAATATTTCAGATTATCTTTTTCATCAGATTCCTTACTGTAGGTTGGGTAGGATAAGATCAGGTTTAGTAAAGGCATATCATTCAACGACCTGAGCATATGGCTTCGATGATCTGGTTCAAAGAAGAGGTTATTAAGGACAAACAAAAACAACTCATGTTACAGCGCATTTTTAAAAATCAATCTTCATTCGTTGCCGTTTGTGTCATAGCGCTTGCTTATATACTGGCTCATTTCATTGGAAATAAAACTCAATTGACCGGGTTTTCTTTTCTTGTTTATTTTTTGATCTTTCTTTCAGGGATCGTAATTACACGAAAAACGCTGCTGCTCTTATTTCCCGACGTTATTGTGGCTATATCAATCCTGGCACTGGCATTTGGCACCAATTTATTCTATATGGTTTCGCTGGATTACCAATTACAGCCGATCCTGCTTTTTTCGTTGTTGGCGATGATCGTCTTTTTCACAGCCTCCTGGCGGCATAAACATCAAAAACTGATCTATGGTATTTCGTTTACATTTGCCATGGGACTGTTCATTCTTCTCCAGCCTACAGGTTTTTTTGCACTCCTGATCCCGGTTCTATGGGGTGTTTATGACAAGGCAAGCTGGAAAGTGAAAATCCTTTTAATAAAAAATAATAACCAGCAGGTGGATTTTTTTATCAGTTGTCTGGCCATTCTCGTATTATCGCCGATTCTATTCATGCACATTTCACCCGGAGAGATTCCATTTCTCTCCTTTAACCTTCCCGGCAATTTCTTTTCTTTTTCTTCCTGGCTCTGGAATGATCTTTTCTCATTTGATCATGGCTGGTTGATCTATACACCCATCATGATCTTCGCTTTCATCGGTTTTTATTTTTTTGAAGAAAAGAACCGCCCCATTTTCTATGCTATTTACCTATTTTGCATCCTGGATATTTTCCTGGAAACCAGTTGGTCGCAATTGGGAACAGCCCCGGTCTTCGGGCAGGTAGCATTTATTCCGGCCTATGCATTGCTTATATTGCCCATAGCTTCTTTCGTTATGTTTATTCATGAAGGAAGAAAATTCAGATGGGTGATCCTCTTAGTGGTTATGGCATTCCTGATATTCATAAACATTTTTCAGACCTGGCAGTTTAACAAAGGAATCATTTTACACTCCGGAATGACAGCAGACAATTATGGATTGGTTTTTGGCCGTACCATCTTTTCTGAAATTGAAAAACAGCAATTGGCTGGAATAGGACAAGACACGACCTTTGTGTTAAAAGACGAAAGCAGGTACAGGAAAGCAGATCTTGCTTTTTATGATTTTGAAGATCCGAATGTTCCCTATAAAGACAAGCTCGAACGCGATCATGTGAAGTCCGGGAAAATGGCGTATACCATGGATAGTTCAACAAGGTATTCCCCGGCGGTGCTGATCCGGTTCGATGACTTTTTAAAGAAACCACGGGTTGGGATGAGGATCACCGCATCAGTTTTTGCAACAAATTCTCTGGCACTATCCGAAACGAATCTCGTGATCTCTGCGATGCACGAAAAAACCAATTATAAGTATAAAAAATTAAATCTTGGCGACCTGAAGCTGAAACCCGGCATCTGGAATACAGTTTCGCTCGATTATCTGATCCCTACAGGCGCTCCTCCGGGAGACCAGCTGGTCTCCTATATCTGGTATACCGGGAATTCTATGATTTATATTGATGATCTTAAGTACGAAGCATTTGAACCTAAATAATAAAATGATCAGGAACCTGTTTTCAAAAAGGAAAGTCGATTGGATGATCTTTATTCCTTTGTTCTTTCTTGGCCTTTACCTTGCCTATGACATCAATTTTTCTAACCGCCAGAATCATCAGCCTGAGATCTATTCCGACAAAGCTGATTATTATGTCTATCTTCCTGCAACATTTATTTATGGCTGGGACATTCATAAGTTCCCGGCGGGCATAGAAAAAAAATGCGCAGGATTTCACTTTGATTACAAACACAATAAATTAGAAGATAAAACGACATGCGGAATTGCTATCCTCTGGGCCCCGTTTTTCCTGGTAACGCATTTTATAGCCGTTACCTGTAACCTTCAGCCCGACGGCTTTTCTGATTTTTATCAAAAGATGACCATCCTCCCCGGAGTCTTTTACCTCATTCTCGGACTCTTCTTTCTCATGAAATTCCTGCGAAACTATTTTTCACGGGGAATCTCCTATGTCACGGTGTTCCTTATTTTTATAGGAACCAACCTTTATTATTTTGGGATCGACGACGGATTAATGTCACATGTCAATTCCTTCTTCCTTTTCGCATTGTTTTTATTCTTTCTGAAGAAATTTATTGACCAGGAGAAAAAATCATTTGCCTTGTTTATAGGGATCTGCTTTGTATTATCCCTCGCCATTCTGATCCGCCCGACCAACATTCTTCTCTTCACCTGGATGATTTTCCTGGATATTACCTCTATAAAAGCCCTGTGGAAACGCATCCTTTTATTTTTGAAACCCGCCTATGTTCTTTCTTTCATCATCATTACAATCCTGGTTTTTCTTCCTCAACTCATCTATTGGAAATATCTTACAGGGAATTTTCTGTACTACTCCTATCCCGGAGAAGGTTTTTTGAACTGGAAAAACCCGCTGATGACTGCAGTCTGGTTTTCTCCATTGAACGGATTTTTCCTTTATACACCCATTGCCCTTTTGTTTATTGCAGGAATAATCATCATGATTGTTAAAAAAATTCCAAACGGAATCTTTATCGGGTTGTTTTTCCTGTTGATCACTTACGTTTTTGCATCCTGGCATGTATGGTATTTTGGAGGCAGCTTCGGCTACCGTCCATTCGTTGAATACTACTCTATATTGGCCCTTCCGTTTGGATATTTCCTTGCTAGCCTGAAAGTACTGAAAAATTTGTATATCCGTTCGCTGCTGATTCTTTTCATTATTATTTCGGTATATTATAACCTCCGGCTTACTTATCACCAGGAGTGGAATTCTCATTCTACCTGGGCTTGGGATGATTACTTCATTTACTTGAACTCAGCGGGGATCTATTATTATAATCCGGATTCCTATACCTATAAACAGGATTTTGAAAATTATGGTGGAGTAGCTCAACTCTCACCTCAACGGGAATGTGTTCATTCACCGGGTATTGCCGGGTTTATTAACGAAGATATTCTTACCAATGGACAATTTTTGCGCAGATTGGATGGAATGCTCAATGCACAGGTGAAAAGGGTAAAAGCCAGTCTCTGGGTTAACCCTGGAAAAAAGATCAGGACGAAAGCTCTTTTCGTTTGCAAGATCCAGGACTGGCAGCAGAAAATTTTTTACTATAAAGAGATAAAGCTGGATGATTTTATCAAATCGCCAAATACCTGGTACCAGGTCACAGCGACTTTCGACATTCCCGAATGGATTGATCAATCGAATAATATCTGCTTTTATGTCTGGAATAAATCAAGAACATCAAATACCTATTTTGATGATATTAAACTCCGGTTTGAGAAACAGTAAGTAAGACAGATATCTTAAAGAAGGTCATTTTACTGCAGATCCTTTTGTTTCTTCGGGATGAAGCCCTGATTTAAAATAAACTACCTCGATTTTCAGGTCATCAATATAAAATTCTTTTTTCCCCCTGTGCCAGAAATAGATGACCAGCCTGTCGGAATTTTTAATGACAGGGAATGTCGCCATAAAGGAAATTCTATTCCATTGATTAACCCGGGTGGCAACTGAATCCAGGTGGAGAGAATGATAAAGATCACCCCTGTCTTTCAGGGTGATCACAAGGCGGGTATCGTTATCGTTAAACGGGATAACCGGGTAAACGAAACAACTAACCCTGATGGTAATATTATCTTTCAGTAAAATGATTTTTGAAAGGTCAATCTCATAGGATGATTTAAATTCCTCATCACCGGGTACTTTATAAGAAAATGATCCTGATAGTGCAACTTCTTTGGTAGCAAAAGGAATATCCTTTTTTCTAATATTTTTTTCAAAAGTTGTTCCTGTTATAAATCTTACCGAATTGATTTCATGTTTTTTTGAAGTGATGGAGTCCCGGATGGCATTATTATCAAAATGACTGCCGGCAGGGACTTTGATAAATACATAAACCTCGAAAGGCCGGTCATTCCATGAATTCTCATTATAGTCCTCCCTGAAAACATTCACGAGCCGGTACACCCCTGTTTTATAAAGTATCGAAAGCGGAACAGTGCTTTCTGATGGCCCGAAATAAGAATCCCAGATGAACACGGTTCCATCCGGGTAACAAGGCAACCATTTGGGAGAGTATACATGCTGATATTGTTCGTTGTTGTATGGATCCCAATCCAGAAAATAAGGAACATAAAAATGCGTAGACAGGATCTTCCTTTTGATGAGCGGTGACTTCTTGATCCAGTTGGTTGCATTCTTAACGACCAGCTCATTAGGAAAAAATTTTACAGGATACGGGTTTATCGTAAAATTTACTTTTATCAGGAAAATGATCACAACGAACAAAAAAGCAGTCCGCAGGATCTCCTTGTTGAGAAAGGTTTTTTCAAGATAGTCGTATGCTTTCAGGCTGACAACGGCTGCCACCGGTAGTACACCTGCAACAACCCTTATCAATCCCATGGACCCGAACAATGCCTTCCAGTAAAGAACGGAATGAACAGCGAAAAACAGCAGTACCGGAACCACCAGCATCCAGATCTCCAGGAAAATCCGCAGCCGGTTTTCTTTCTTTGTTTTGAAAAACAGATATACATAGAGTCCGGTGCCGGTAAGGAAAAGGATCAGCAACGGGAGTCCGAAAATTTCAGGCGATGATGTGACAAAATGAAGTAAAGGGCCTTTTTCTGTATAGATGGGATGGTGAAGGGGATAAGGTGACTTCGTGATGATCCAGAAAAAATCATGATAAACAAAAAAATACCCCACTATACTGAACAATAAAAACCCGGTGGCTAAAAAAGGAACCGCATAATATTTTCTTTTCATCAGCAAGGCAATAAAAAAAGATGGAAGCAGCACAATTCCTTCTGAACGTGAAAGAGGAAGAAATGAAATAATAATAGCTGAGGCAAGGTATTTTTTATCAAAAAACAGATAAACCGAGAGAATAAGAATAAACCCAAACTGAATTTCAGTCAGGCCGGTCAGGGTCATCAGAAAATACATAGGGGTAAAGATCACAAATAGAATAGTGAGCCATGCCCGCGTTATTCCGACCTTCCGGGCAGTAAGGAATGCCAGGTAAGCGGAGAGGCAGCCCAGCAGCACATTGAACAGCTTCAATCCCTGGAACCCGAACTGGCTGAATGGCGAACTCATGATCGTGAATACCGGCCGGCCCCATGTGTCGAGGAACAGATGAGGGTACTGGAAGGAATAGCGGGAGATAAAATAATGAGTTAAATTATCGGCTCCTCCATAAAATCCTTCAGAAAGGAAAGACATCACAATAAGAAGAAGGAAAAGCAGCAGTAAAAGTGGCCAGTGCAACTTTTTTTGGGAAATGTGAATCATTTGATCCGAGGATGTTAGTCTGTGAGGGTAAAGATAGTTAGAATTATTTATTCATCTGGTCGATCCTGTCTTCCGGCGTGATATCCTTCCGTTCTTGTGCTCACAGTTCCATTGCAGTGATGGCTTTTTGCGGAATGTTGGAGAGGTCATAATGGAGAAAAGCCAGCAGTGACTGAAACCCCAGGATGGTGGGCAACCCGGCAAGGAGAACGGTACCGGCAGTAGCCGGATGAAGTGTTTTCAGGCTGGAGATCCAGTGGATCCCGCCAAAAATGAAGCCGAACAACAGGAAAATAGATGCCATCATCAGTTCGAGGGTTCCGATGTTGAAATCCCTGAGAAAATAATTGTAAAAAATCCGCTTGGTCAACCGGTTCATGTATTTGAATGGAAACCCGAGCACCACCCCGGAAATCCTGAGATTGCTTTTTTCTGTTCCGTATTCTGAAAGCATTGGAAGATCCTGAACGACTGCCCGGATGGTGTTTAGCCTGAACAGCATGTCACTCTCAAAAAAGAAACGACAATCGATCTTTTCAAGCGGAAGGTGTTTAAGTGCTGTGGAGCTGATAGCAGTAAACCCGTTTGCCGGATCCATTACATTCCAGTACCCGCTTACCAGTTTGCTGATAAAGGATACCATTGAATTCCCGAATCGCCGCATGGCTGGCATTTTTCTCAGGTAGTCAAGGTCATAAAACCGGTTTCCCTTTACATAGTCCGCTTCTTTCCTGATGATCGGATCAATAAACCTGGGAATGAGCAAAGGATCCATCTGTCCGTCTCCATCAATTTTAACCATGATCCTGCAACCATCTGCAAGGGCTTTTTTGTATCCTGTCATAACAGCCCCGCCAACACCAAGATTCCTAGGATTGTATAGAACCTCGACACGGTCGTCCGTGCAATTCTCTTTCACGAAATTGCCGGTACCTTGCGGACAGGCATCATCTACTACATAGATCTTCCCCACTTCAGACCCGATTTTCGAAAGAACTTCAAGGATCGAATCTTTTACTTTATAAGATGGAACAATTACCGCTACCATTTTTTCAGGTTTTCGTTAAAGGGTTGATTTTTCAAAGGTAATAAGAATTTGTATTTTGTTTAGTTTTGTCATTCCGTTCTATCCTAACCTTTTGCCATGCGTAAAAAACAAAAAAGGATTCTTCTCTTCTCTGTTATTTTGATTGTCGTCATTTTAGGAGTCGCATTCAGTGCACGTTATATTTCCTTTAACAGGATTCTTAAGGTTTCCGGCACAACTGAAACAGCGTTTGTAAACCCGCAGCATATCACCTCAGATGTTCCCCATACTTTATATTTTGACTTTGAAGTTGGTCCGAAGGACGGGAATACCGGCGATCTGTACAAAGGGATTGCCCATTCCGGCCATTATTCCACCAAGGCCTTCGGGAAAAACAGCTACAGTTTCTCCGTTGAAAGGAAAGCCGGTGATATCGGACTGGAAAACCTTGGAGCAGTGGCGATGAGTGCATGGGTTTATGTTTTCCCCGGGGGAAATGATCCACTTGGATACTTTGTATTCGCTACCAGCAACGGGAGCATCAATGTTGCCTGGAAAGCAATTAACGTGAGCGGTAACTATGTCCCGCGTGGAAAATGGTTTAAGATCAGCGGAATGTTCGATCTTTCCGATGTTAAATTTAAACCGGATTATAAGCTGGTTTTCTATTTCTGGAATAACAGCAATACCGATATCCTCATCGATGATTTTTACTTCGTTTTTGGCGGACCGAAACCCCGCAGGGGAGATTCCACCCTGGTCGACCTGAGCCGGGGGGCTTCGTTTACCCCGAAATTCAATTTCCCTCCTTATCCTTTTCATTTATTCGGGAAAGAAGAGATCAATAATGGGAACTCATCCTTTCTCATAAACAATGGAAAAATGAAAGAGGGCAATATCAGCCCTTACGACCGGATATTCTCCGGAAATTTTATTTCTGATAACCGGGGAACGGAAGATTTGCTGGTGATCAGTAAAGCAGGGAAAGCTGAACTTTTTACCTATTGCAGGAATGATAAAAAGTTCAGGAAAATAGCCCCCGTGATACCGCCCGATCTGCAAACCTTCTTTCAATCGTCCGATATCATCAGCGGTTGCTTTTCAGGTGGAGGTACTACCCAGTTACTATTGTCCGGTCCCAAAGGTGTATTGGTTGGAGAATTTGAGAAAACCCGGGATGCCTGTTCCGGTACCGCTGTTCATACGTCTTTTAAAATTCTGTTGAAAACTCCGATAAATCCTTTTCCTGCCGGCACCACAAACCTCATTGCTGCCGACCTGGATGGTAATAAGATTCCGGAAATCCTGGCAACGGCCGCCGATGGATCATGGAAAGTGTTCCGTTTCGAAAAAGGGATGAAAGAACCATTGTCAGTCCTGGCTTCGGGTAACAGCGACCCGGTAAAACAATGGAATTCACAAGAGAAAGATTTAAAGATCACACCGGGACGTTTTCTCCAAAAATATCCCCAGGACCTCTTGCTAACAGTCTCCGGGGAAAAATCAAAGCCCGGCTATTCCTGGTCACTCCTGCGTTTCGATCCGGTAAGCCGGTCGTTCATCTCGTGTTTCAATGAAAAACAAAACCACCTGGGTAAAACCATTGGCCTGGATACACTGAAACCATCAGACGAATTTCTTACAGGTACTTTCGACAACAGCGGGAAGATAAAGGTGTTCCGCTACAACCACGACTGGCGATACGATCTCAAGGAGATCCGGTTCAACGATTCCACCTTCCAGGTCATCGCCAACATGGACTTTACGGGTTATGAGAAAGACTTTAATCCGAAATACTTTGAAATTCTCAGGCTCTTCCCGGCAATGCTGGTAGATCCCGGGCTGACCTCTTTTCTTGTGATAGGGAAAAACTGTAAGAATAAGGATCCAAAGGAAAAAAAATGCAGGGAGTTTATCGACCTTCCTGCCTTGCCGGGAACCATCCAGGTAGTTAACTTCCAGAACACTGAAAAATGATACATACTGTCAACCTATTCCGCAAAATGAAATTTCCGACAATCCCATGCATGATGGTCTTATTGGTCATTACCGGGATGATTTCCATTCTCATGTTGAGTTGCAGCAATGCCCCGAGATCCGTGGAAACCATTTCTGAACAATTTATCATCCGCGATTTTACCCCGGTTGCCAACTGGCACATCGATTCGGCAGGAAACGAAACCCGGACGGTGAACTGCAATAAATCCCTCTTACTTGATTATTCCAATGCCATCACCGAAGGATTTATTATCCCAACACAAAACCAGGTCAGGGAAGGTCAGTTTGAATTTTCCTTCTCAGTAAAGAATACCGGTAAAAATCCGCAGAAATTTTTTTATAAGATCTTTTACCAAAATGAGTCTTACAAGTTCCCCGAAACGGATGAAAACGATACGATGAAACAGAATATCAACGCCTGGGAAAATTTTTACGGGAGTTGGGAAGATGTCTCCCAAACCTTTAAAGAAACCGGGGAAATGCCTGCCGATCATGAGTTTCACCCGGTCAGCGATCATTTCCGGATTGTGGGGAACCCTAGAAATGAAGAGCGTTATTATGCGGATGGAAAGAATGACCGGTGGAAAAGAAATCTCCGGGTGGGGAACTACAGTTTTCTTTTGGTTGTGACAACTGCCGACAACCTCGACGGGAATAAAATCCCCCGGGGTGTTCAGAATATTTCAGTCGTGGAGAACGGCTCTTTTATTCATCCCTATTTTTATTTCCTTCACGGGGAAGGGCGGAAGCTGAAGAATACCATCGTGCAGAAGTCACCGGATCTCCTGAGGGTGATTGCAAGACCGGATCCAGGTGCCGGAATTTATATCCAAAATGAAATTTTTGATCCGGCTCATGCTACAAAATACTATTGCAAAACCTGCGGAACGAACGCAAACCTTTACCGTACAGCTCCTTTTGAACAGTTCGGCCATTACATTGATCCTTCCACACGGATGAATAACATCCCGGTTATAGCAGATGTGCTGAAAGACAATTATTCGAAAATGGATTACAACTGGAACCGCTGTTTCTTTTCGAAAGAAGAACTGATCGGAACAATTCCTACGGTGTCCAGGAATCCCTGTAAGACTGTTGCTTCAGACCCTGCCGGGCACAAGATCATAATCCGGAACCCGGGTTGTGAATATGGGAAATGGTCGAAGGAAAATGTAGGTGTGAAAACACGTCATGGTTTCACTTATGGAAAATGGACAGTTAAAGCGAAACTCACAGAACTCCTGAACCGGAATAACCTCTGGAACGGGTTGACAAATGCTATTTGGCTTATCGCTCAAGAACAGGCAGATTGGAACCTCCGCCGGGATTGCAACAAAGAAGGGTATATGGCCAATTATTATGGAGGATCAAATGATAAACGGGTGAAAAATGTCGGTTATTCGGAAATCGATTTTGAGATTCTGAAAACCGTTCCTTATTGCCCGTCATACCTGATGCCCCCGGCTTACAATAATGCGATCGACGATCCGGATCACCTGGGAAACTGGAATGTTCCTTTACCGGAAGAGATCCTTGCAGATGATGACAAGGTTCAGGTATGCTGTACCAATTGGGATATGGCCTGCTGGGAGCCCAGCGAATTTAAAGATGGCTGTCAGACCATTTCCTATAATGGGCAGACGTTCTGGGCTCACCGCTGGGATAAAACCTATCGTGCCATCACGGAAAAAACTCCTGAAACCGATGATGAGCTTTTCGCTTCATCCTTTTACTATTTCCAGATCGATTGGGAACCTACCGAGATCATCTGGCGTATCGGGCCTTCAAAAGATAAACTCAGGGTTGTCGGCTATGTGAACCAGACCAATACCTCGATCCCCAATAACCAGATGCTGATGATCATCACGCAGGAGTTCCACAATACAAGGTGGTGGGTTGGTTCGACCTACCAGCAGGACAATATTCCTTTCCCGAAAAATGATATTGTTGGGGAGATTTATGAAATGACGATTGAATGATCACCACAAGTCGATCCCGATAAGATTTGGCACGTGCGGCTCATAGATCATGTAAAAGACAAGGTCAGGTTTTTCGATCCGGATTGCATCGTCAAAGATACCATATACAAAAGTGTCATACAGGATAACGGTCTTCCGGAAATTTTCAATGATATAGGGCATCATGCCATAAAAATATGAATCACGGATAATGACCACAATAGGTATTCCGGAGTTTTTCACTTCACGTACAATCTCAAATTCCTGCGGGTAAGGAAACGTTGGACGGGGTTTATATCCTTTTCGTTTCCCTTCTTTTGCCCGCTCTAATTTCAAGTGAGGAATCAGGTCTTCTTCCTGAACATAATCCGTGACGTTCATGTTCTCAGCCATATTCTTCCCCTTGACGACCTTTGTTTGCATTGTAAAATCAGAGGTTTCAAGCGGGTGAAGGGATGGGAAATCCTGTTTCATACGATCCATGACTGCACGATATCCATAGTACCCTCCAAGCGCATTCCAGTGGTTATCGGTTTTATAGTAAAGACGACCAAACTTCTTGGCCTTCAACAAGGCGCTTTTCATGTCAACCAGATTCACCAGGGTATCCTTTCGGATAAGGTCAAGGATCTTTTCCGTGGTATTCTTCCCGGGTAATTTGTAATAATTCCGGGGCAGGTATTCCGGGTATATCTCCTGCTTGACAGGCGGTATTGCCATGTAGAATTTAATACCTTTATCATGATAATAGACAGCCCGGTTATGTATTTCGGTAACGATCTGCCCGATCTGGTCGTTGGAGAGTGTAAACTTTCCCTTGTAGAGTGCCCCTTCGGAAACAAAATACATCCAACCCTCCCTCCCCAATTCAACCTTATCGGGATAAGGTGACCGGTGAAAGAACTTAAGACTTACTACGCCTGCATAATAGCTGATCAGTTTCGTCCGGAAAGGAAAACGGTCATCATAATACCTGTTGTAGGCTGCAGGATAAAAATCCAGTTTATTGATGTCGAAAATGGGTTTCCTAGAAAGGTTTCGTTTTTCCATTACCAGCGCCTGCGGGGGTGAATAAAAATGAAACAGATCATTTATCATCACGAAGGAGATCATGATGAAAAAGAGTGCCATCAGGATGATCGAATAAATATGATGGGTCCGTTTCATTTTAAAATTTAAAATAGATAAAAGCATTGTTCGTTCCTGCAACCATGAACAGTGATGAAGCTGCCAGGATCAGGATCACGAGGAAGATCGATATTAACTCATAGATATTAGAAGAAGCAATGCGCAGCGCCATCAGCGGATCATTGGTTCTTTTCCTGAACCATCCGGCAACAATGGAAAAGATCTTTGTAGAACCGAGGATCGCAAAAATAATGGTGAGAATTAACCCGGTATTGAAATATTCAAGAAACATGAGCCAGTCAACCGGTTTCCCTCCGATCCCGAAAAGAATTCCTGTATAATGGAAGGCATCCGGAAGGGATACTGTCCGGAAGAAAACCCATGAAATCAAAAGGAAGAAAAGTGCATACAGGTGCCTTAGCGGCTTGTAGAGCTTCTTTAACAACCGGCCCAACCCCAGTTGTTCGAGGATCAGCAGGAATCCATGGATCAGCCCCCAAACAATAAAATTCCAGGCAGCACCATGCCAGAAACCGCAGACCAGGAAAGTGATGGAAGTGGCAATCATGTAAATAATCTGGTCAACCCGGATGGAAAAGTACCGTTCTTTCTTCAGTTTCCGGGAAGTGGAATAAGCAAGGGGAAGGAAGAGGTAATCTCTTAGCCAGGTAGATAACGAGATATGCCAGCGTTGCCAGAATTCTTTGATGGACTTTGAGATATACGGAAAGTTGAAATTCTCCATGAGTTCAAAACCGAACATCCTTCCCACACCGATCGCCATATCGGTATAACCCGAAAAATCATAATAGATCTGCAGCGCATAACAAATAACTCCCAACCACGCAAGAGGTGTGCTTAGATTTGAAACGGGGCCGTTGAACAGCTCATCAGAAACAACCGCCAGGGAGTTGGCGATCAGCACCTTCTTTCCCAGGCCGATGGCAAATCTCCGGATCCCCGAAGCAAATTGTTCGACGGTAGGCACCCGGTCGTGAAGTTGCGGCAGGAAATTACGGTAACGGTCGATCGGGCCGGCAAGTAAAGATGGAAAGAAGGAAATGTACAACGCAAGGTCGGCATAATTTCGCTGAACGGGAGTCTCCCTGCGGTGAACACTTACCAGGTACGTGATGGCTTTAAAGGAATAGAATGAGATGCCCAGGGGGAGGGCATAGGTCCGGATCCACAACGGGCTGAGTCCGAACAACGAGATCAGGACGTTCAGGTTATCCCTGAAAAAACCAGTGTATTTGAAAAGAAGTAAAGGCAGAATGTTCATTAAAATCCCAACTACCAACCAGGTCTTACGCAACCTGGCCGTACGGGCCTTCCCCAGGGACAGGCCAATGAACCAGTTCACCAGGGTAGAGGCAACCAGTACAAAAACATTAGAAACCCCTCCCCATGCGTAAAAAATAAAACTGGCCAGGAGTAGAAAAATGTTCTTTAATTTGCTGGATGAAATGTAAACGAAGAACAATGTGACCGGCAGGAAAAGGTAAAGAAATAATAATGAATTGACAAACATGAAGACCGGTATAGGTTCTTATTGGCGGCAAAATTAGTAATTTTAAACATTCATCAAAAAAAGAAACATCCCATGAAAATAATAGTTCTTGGAGCCGGCCTTGTGGGAGGCCCTATGGCTATGGATTTGGCAAAAGATCCCCGTTTTGAAGTAACCCTGGCCGATCGGAACCCTGCTTCCCTGGCTGAACCGGGATCAAAATTTCCCATTACGACTCTGGCGATGGACCTTTCGGATCCTGCGGCAATCCATGAACTGGTGAAGGACTACGACATGGTGGTCGATGCACTCCCGGGTTTCATGGGATACAGCACATTTAAAACGGTCATCGAAGCCGGGAAAAACATCGTCGATATCGCCTTTTTTATCGAAGATCCCTTTGAGACAGATGCGATAGCCCGGAAGAACAATATTACTGCCATTATGGATTGCGGCGTAGCCCCCGGGATGTGCAACATCCTCATCGGTTATGCAAATCACTTGCTGGATGAAACAGAAGAGGTACTCTATTTCGTGGGCGGGCTGCCGGAGATCCGCGAATGGCCTTACGAATACAAAGCGGTGTTTTCCCCGGTCGATGTGATTGAAGAGTACACACGCCCGGCGCGATACATCGAAAACGGGATCCTTGTCACACGACCAGCCCTGTCTGACCCCGAACTGATCAACTTCCCGGGGATCGGCACGCTGGAAGCCTTCAATACCGACGGACTGCGATCACTGGCATTCACCATCAAGGCAAAGAACATGAAGGAAAAGACCCTCCGCTATCCCGGCCACATCGCAAAGATGGCACTCCTGAGTGAAACCGGGTTCTTCAGTTATGATCCTGTGGAGATCAATGATCAGAAAATCCGTCCCATCGACCTGACTACCAAACTGCTCTTCCCCTTATGGAAACTAAAACCTGGCGAAGTGGATATTACGGTCATGAAAGTGGTCGTCAAAGGAAAAAAAGGAAATCAGATCCTGCGATATACCTGGAACCTTTTTGATAAATACGATCCCGTTACCGCCATTCACTCCATGGCCCGCACCACAGGTTATACCGCAACAGTGGCTGTACGGATGATCGCCAGCGGATTGTACACCAGGGAAGGTGTTTCTGCACCCGAATTCATCGGGCAGGATCCTGCCTGCGTGAAATATATGCTGGAAGGGTTGAAGGAAAGAGGTGTTAACTATACAGAAACCATTGAAGTGTTGTAAGGGAGCCGTTCGTTAAAAATCATCGCTATTGACTTTCTTCTTCTTTTTCGGGCTTACGTACTTATCGCAATCGAACTCCACATTTATCCCATTTAAGGGTGCATCGAAATCCCGTTGAGAAATCCTGAGCGAAGGATCCGCATAAACTTTTTTCATGTAATAGGCCCAGATCGGCAATGCCATATTGGCTCCCTGTCCCAGGTCAAGCGAACGGAAATGTGCCGCCCTGTCATCGCATCCGGTCCATACGCCTGTAACCAGGTCGGGCGTGATGCCCATAAACCAGCCGTCAGATTGATTCTGGGAAGTACCTGTCTTTCCTGCAACCGGGTTGTCGAAACCATATTTGAAAACCAGGCGGGTGCCCGTACCGCTTTCCACGACCCCTTTCATCAGCATGATCATCAGGTAAGCTGTTTCTTCACTGATGGCTTCATTTTGCCTGGGAACAAATGCCTCGAGTACATTTCCGTTTTTATCTTCAATACGGTTGATAAAGATCGGTTCAACGTAAACACCTTTATTGGCAAAAGTGCCAAAGGCACCTGTCATCTCGTAAAGTGTCAGGTCGGCCGAACCCAAAGCGATGGAATAAACTGCAGGGATATCACTGGTTACACCCATCTTGCGGGCGATTTTTATCACATCCTGGGGAGAATATTTTTTCATCAGCTGGCCGGATATCCAGTTGTTTGAATAGGCCAACGCCCACTTCAAAGGAACCTCTTCGCCGAGTCGTTCTTTGCTATCATTTTTTGGTGCCCAGACATCTCCATTGGGAAGATCAATCACCGGTTGTACATTCGGGTATAATGTACATGGGTTTTCACCCTCCTGCATGGCTAAGGTGTAAAGGAATGGTTTAAAAGTCGACCCTACCTGCCTTTTGGCGAATTTTACATGATCATACTGAAAATACCGGTAATCAATACCGCCGACATAGGCCTTTACAAACCCTGAATGCGGATCAACCGACATCACGCCCGATTGCAGCAGGAACTTATAATACCGGATGGAATCCATAGGCGTCAGTATGGTATCAATATCACCCCGCCATGAGAACAGGGTCATTTTTACCGGTGTGTTAAAATCCCTCAGGATCTTCGCATCCGGAGTGTTACGGGATTTAAGGTGGAAGTATCGGTCCGACCGGCGCATGGCCTGCAACATCAGGTTTTGGATCTCTTTGGACTTGTTCTTGTCAAAAACGAAAGGTGCATCTTTGATCCCTTTCCAGTGGCGGAAAAACGAAGGCTGAAGTTCTTTTCCCAGATACTCCCTCACCGCCTCTTCGGCATATTGCTGCATCCGGGAGTCGATCGTGGTATAAATCTTTAACCCGTCTTTATAGAGATTATAGGGTGATCCGTCGTCTTTCTGGTGATTGGCGCACCAGTCGCTCATCACTCCGCGGATGTATTCACGGAAGTAGGTAGCCAGACCTGCCGTGTGATCCTGGATCCGGTAATGTGTCATGTCCATCGGGAGGGCTTTCAGCGAATCGTACTGGAGTTCGGTCAGGTAATCGTATTTCTCCATTTGTGCCAGCACGGTATTCCTTCTTTCCAGGGCCCGCTGGGTGTTCCGCACAGGACTGAACCAAGTAGGCGCCTTGAGGATCCCAATGAGGAGGGCTGCCTCTTCGGCTTTCAGCTCTTTGGGCTCTTTGTTGAAATAAGTTTTGGCTGCTGATTCAATCCCGAAGGCCTGACTTCCGAAATCGACAGTGTTAAGATACATGGCAAGGATCTCATCCTTTGAATAGTTGCGCTCCAGCTTGATGGCAGTTACCCATTCTTTGAATTTAATGATGATGGTTTCGAAGAAGTTCCGGTCTTTCTTCCGCGGGAACAGATTTTTTGCCAGCTGCTGGGAAATGGTGCTTCCTCCTCCTCTGTTCGAGCCGGTGATCATCCCAAATGCGACCCGGAAAATGGCTTTAATATCTACGCCTGAATGTTTTTCAAACCGTGAATCTTCTGTAGCGATCAGGGCATTGATCACATTAGGAGAGAGTTCCCTGAAATGAACATTTGAACGGTTCTCGATATAATATTTTCCGAGGATAACATGGTCGGAAGAATAGATCTCCGTGGCAAGGTTGCTTTTGGGGTTTTCAAGTTCCTCGAAGCTTGGCATCTTTCCGAAGATCCCCAGGGAAATAAGCGAGAACAGGAGAAGAAAGAAAAGGATCACACTCACACCTGTGATCCAGAATCCCTTGATAAGTTTTTTTTGATTCTGGAGTGAAACCGAACTTTTTTTACCTGGCATCTTCTTATCTGGCTTGTTTTTCAATTCTGATCCCGACATCCCTGATCCCCTTCAGTTCTTTCAATCGCATGGCCTGTTCCAGTTCAAAGCGATAAAGACCTTTTTGCGGGAAAACCATCGCCTGCTGGAAGAGAAACCGGTTGAATTTCAGGCTCCCGAGTCCGGATCCGCGCCATTTTCCATCGGGATCGGCCAGCTGGCATTCAACAGTATCGGTAGCTGTTTTGCCCCCGGGAAGAGTGGTATGAATGAAGAGATAAAGATTGCTAAAAGGATAAACGCCATCATTCCTGACATTGATGTAAAGGTCATAACGTGCCAGCGTATCGGCAATGTTCACGGTGAAAGCCAGGGAATTCGTATTTAACCAAACGCCGTTTTCTATAGTTTTATTTTCTTCATAGAACCTTTTAGAATCGCAGGAAAACAGGAAAAACACCATTAATGCCAGGGAAAGAATAAACAGGTTCCGGTTCAGGGGCATGGGATTGGATTTACAAAAACGGGTTTACAGATTGTCAAAACGGGTAAGGTCATCCTGCCCTACGACATTTTCAAAATCGGTTTTTGGCTCAGAAATATGTGCAAAATCTTCCAGTTTTTCCGGAATATTCCCGGCTTTGTTGTCCTCGATGACCTTGATTACCTGCTCAACGGGGATCGCCATGAAATTGGACGAATCATTCACATAAGTATACCACATCAGCTTCCGGAAAATATCAGTCTTTTGGTGAATGGCATCGCCTTTTTGGGTTTTCAGCACCACCTCTGCATCCGGGAAACCCTTCAGGGCATCCTGGTAAGTTTCGTATTCGTAATTAAGGCAGCATTTCAACTTCCCGCATTGCCCGGCCAGCTTCTGCGGATTCATGGAAAGTTGCTGCACCCGTGCCGAATTGGTGGTCACTGAATGGAAATCATTCATCCAGGTGGCACAGCAAAGTTCCCTCCCACACGAGCCAATACCCCCGAGACGACTGGCTTCCTGACGTGCACCAATCTGCCGCATCTCGATCCGTACCTTGAACTCTTCAGCAAGGATCTTGATCAGTTCACGAAAATCGACCCGGTCTTCGGCCGTATAATAGAAAACAGCCTTGGTATTGTCGCCCTGGTATTCCACATCATTGATCTTCATCAGCAGGTTCAGTTGAATGGCGATCTCACGGGCTTTGTACATCGTGGAAGTCTCTGTTTCAACGGCAGCCACCCACTTTTCAATATCCGTAAGCCGGGCTTTCCGGTACACCTTCTTCATATCGGGCGACCGGGGATCTACCTTTTTCTTGTGCAACTGGAAACGAACAATCTCTCCCGCCAGGCTGACGATACCGATATCATGTCCCGGGGATGCCTCCACGGCAACAATATCGCCTACTTCAACTGTTAAATCCGAAGGAAGATGGAAAAAATCTTTCCGGTTATTTTTAAACTGCACTTCAACGATGTCGAATACCTTGAATCCTTCCGGCAACGGAAGATCGTTCAACCAGTCGTGGGTGTCGAATTTGCTGCAGTTATGCTGAAATACCTTATCGTTCTTGTGATAAAGCTTCGGAACTTCACAGCAGCCACGGGTAAAGAATGGGTTTGCGACCGGGGCAGGGATAATTGGGGTGCCATCTTTGGGTTCTGGATCCATAGTACAAAAATACAAAAAAATGAATTAAGGCTCCCGGTTTACTTTTTCCTGACTTCCTGGAACAGACGGGAAGCCTTTAGGGAAACATCAAGAAAAAGCGTCTGGGGATGGGCATTCCGTTCCACATGATAAAGAGCGGTGTTGAACAATTCGGAGAAACGGACGAAATTGGATGAGTTAATATAAGAAGAGATCTTTTTTAAAAATTTCAGTTCTTCCCCTTCAGCGGTCACCTGTTCCTCGTTACCGAAGACAAGCGTGGCGCAAAACCCGATCACTTTCAGGGCATACAACAGGAAGTCCTTCTGATTTTCCCGGCCTATCCTGGCTATCTCACTCGAAAAACCCACCAGTTCAATGATCTTGTTATCGAAACAAAGCAGCATCCATTTCCGGAAGTTGGTAAAATTGAACTGATCCTCTTCAATATGCTTCAGTCGGTTCAGGGCTTGTTTCAGGTTCCCGTACGACTGCCTTGCGATGATGCCGGCCTCCCTTTTCCCTACTGCTTGTTTTCCGATGAGGTAAGCGGTGAGGTCGCTGACCCCGATCTGTGGAATTTTGACCAGCAAGGTGCGTGAGCGGATGGTACTGATCACCTGGTCGGGATCTTCGGTGATCAGGATGAACAGCGTTTTTTCGGGAGGTTCTTCAAGGATCTTCAGGATCTTAGGCGCCGCCGCATAATACAACTTTTCAACCATCCACAATATCATCACTTTATATTCCGATTCATAACTCTTATAGCTCAGGGTATGGATGATCTCGTTGCAGTCATCGGCATTGATGATCCCCTGCTTGTTTTCCATCCCGATGAATTCATACCATTCATGAAGGTTTACATGATAATCGTTAACGGAAAGAAAAGTTCGCCAGTCTTCAAGAAAATCATTGCTTTTAGGCTTCCTGGTGACTTTTTTCGTTGTCGATATTGGAAGGATGAAATGAAGGTCGGGGTGAATCAGCTTCTGGTATTTTATACACGAAGGACAGATGCCGCAGGAATCGGGATTACTACCTGGAATCCGGTTCTGGCAATTAATGAACTGAGCATAGGCGATGGCCAATGCCAGTTTCTCATTGCCTTCGGGACCGAAGAAAAGCTGGGCATGACTCACACGATGATCCAGTACCGTCTGTACCAGTTTCTTCTTGATCACTTCCTGCCCGATGATTTCACTGAACCTCATGACTTACATCTTAAACCCGGAAGCAAATTTATGGGTTTTCAAGATGGAAAGGACTTCTTGTAAAATAAATTCTCTCCCACTGTCATTGCATGAAAATTTCAGGGAAAGGAAATTCGGTGACGACCATTTTTCCCGATTTGTAATAGGGAATAAGAACAATGGAAAGAATCTCCATTCCTGATCGTTTTTCCTTTCCATCCAAAAAACATGCACAGGATACAATCTCCACCGGGACAAACCGGATCATTTCAAACATAACGGTTTTTATTCCTTAATCGGGGGAAATTAAAAAGGTAATACGATTGTTGAAAAAAAATCACCGGATCCCGGATCCTGGATGCTGGATACCTGATGCTGTATACTGGATTCTTACTATTTTACCATTTTACTACTTACCATTTCACTTATCCGCTTGTCCGCCTGTCCGCTTGTTAAATTCCCCTGCAATAACCACAACATTGATTAAAATTTTTACATTTGTCAGAACATTCAAAGCGAAGAATAATCTCTTTCACTTACTACCGGCAGCCGGGAAATGTGGGCGATATGTGATAAATTGATTCGGATATTTACCAGGTACTTAATGGGATTTTAAGATAGCTGTAAGTTAATTTTTTCATGGAAAAAGGATCCGGGGAAAATCATCTTGATAAGTCAAGCAGACTTAGCACAATCTTTCGTTCACTTCAATACAGAAATTATCGTCTTTTTTTCGCAGGACAAAGCATATCGCTGATTGGAACATGGATGCAACGAATCGCGATGCCCTGGCTGGTATATCGCCTTACGGGTTCGGTTTTCCTGTTAGGTGTCGTTGGCTTTGCCGGTCAGATTCCGACTTTCTTATTAGCTCCTATTGCAGGAGTGCTGACCGATCGGTGGAATCGCTACTACATTTTAATTGTTACCCAGATTGCCGCCATGATTCAGGCATTGATCCTGGCATTTCTCTTTTTCAACGGGACGATCGAGGTCTGGCATATTCTGCTTCTGAGTATTTTCCTGGGTTGTATTAATGCCTTTGATGCACCTGCCCGTCAATCATTTTTAGTAAAGATGATAGAGGACAGAAAAGATCTGGGGAATGCAATTGCCTTGAATTCCTCAATGGTCAACAGTGCAAGATTGCTTGGGCCTTCAATAGCAGGAATTTTAATTTCTGTGACGGGTGAAGGAATCTGTTTTCTTCTGAATGGGTTAAGCTATATTTTCGTCATCGTTTTTCTGTTAATGATGAGAATTTCACCGGAAAAAATTAAAACTCAGAATACCCGTGTTTTACAGGAATTAAAAGAAGGATTTACCTATGCTGTGGGGTTCACGCCGATCAGGTATATTATCCTGTTACTTGCATTGATCAGTTTTATGGGAATGCCTTATACTGTGCTAATGCCCGTTTTTGCAAAGAGTATTCTGCATGGTGGGGCTCATACTTTCGGTTTTCTTATGAGTGCTTCCGGTATAGGCGCTTTATCGGGTGCTTTTTATATGGCATCCAGGAAGAGTGTCGTGGGCCTGGTAAAAATCATCCCTCTTTTTGCAGCTGTCTTTGGCTTTGGGCTTATTGTGTTTTCTTTATCTCATTTCTTTTTTCTTTCAATGGTATTACTTTTTGTGACCGGTTTCGGAATGATCATGCAGATGACTTCAAGCAATACCATTTTGCAAACCATTGTTGATGATGATAAGCGCGGTCGTGTCATGAGTTTTTATACGATGGCATTTATGGGAACTGCTCCTTTTGGCAATTTGTTCGCAGGGGTGATGGCAAGTAAAATAGGTGCATCCAATACGCTCATAATAGGTGGTGTCTCATGTGTTTTAGGTGCTGTGTTCTTTGCAAGAAAACTTCCTGAACTAAAAAAAAGGATTCGTCCCATTTATGTCAGATTAGGGATCATTCCTGAAATAGATTAGAAGAAATATTAAGGACAAACGTATTGAATGTTCTCAATATTAAAAACGTTGTTCAACGAATCTGTAGTTGAGACCACAAGGGGATACCCATTTTCATTAAAAGATGAATAATGATATACAAAGACAAATTTATAGGATTGACCGATGGATTGTATTCGCATTCTCGTAATGTTATTAGGGCCAAAATACTCAGCAGTCGTTGCGCCCATGGAATTCAGGGGTGGAAATCCTGTTGAAGTATTTTGATTTCTCTGATCTCCGAATTCAAAATCTGTTATTGTATATGGCATATATGTGGAGTCAGTCCAACTGTAATCAATGCACCGCGTGCAATTTCCATTTTTATCATAGGAATAATCGGAATAATCGGTGACTTTATTACCTTCACATCTCTCAATTCTGATTATTTGTCCCGGATCATTGTAGATGTATTTTAATTTAACGCCATATTGATCAACCTCAACATACCTGCCGAAATTATAGATATAGGAAATTGTGTCGCCATGGGTACCCTTATATAACCTGATCATGTAGGCAATATGTCCGTTGTCATAATAGTAATTATCCTGCTCAGTATCAGCGTTAGATTCCACAAACAGCGCTTTAATGATATTACGATGATCGTCATAATAAAAGAAAATGTTATGGATTGAACTGGTAGATTGCAACATTCTGCAATTCTGTCCCGATGAGACTTCTTTATTTGTTTTCTTGCAGGCTGAAAAGAATACAAGTAGAATCAAAGTTACAGAAATAAATATTTTTTTCATTGACCGATCTTTTAGCTGACTTGCTTTAATTCATCAGGAGTATGAGAATTCTATTACAGAAACAATTTCAAAGATATTGAATATATCAGTAGCCTGATTTTTATTTATATTTGCCTTAACGACCCCCCAATCATAATCCCATGAGAGCAATTATTTCAATGCCATCAAAGCCGAAATATGTGATATCCATCAAAGAGAAAACCATTATCAGGGAGAATTTACTCTTTGAGTTTTATGAAAGGGAACAGAACCATGAATCATTTTATGGATGATAAGTCTTAAACATGCAATACGCAATCTGCACATAAACTATTATGTTATCAAAATGATTAAGTAACATGAAAAAAATAATCCTTACTACACTGATTGCTATTTTTACTCTGACCCTTTGTTTTTCACAGGATGTGATTACAACAAGATCGGGTGAGAGCATACAGGCCAAGATCCTGGAAGTGGGCCAGAAAGAAATCAAGTATAAGAAGGTTGACAACCTGGAGGGACCGGTTTATTGGATTCTCAAATCGGTGGTGTTAATGGTGAAATATGAAAACGGAACGGTCGATGTCTTTCAAATAGAGAAAAAAAACACGGATTCTTCTGCCGTTGTATCATTGACAGAGAATCTTTTTATGAAAGGGCAGGTTGATGCAACGAAATATTATACAAAATATAAAGGTGCCGGTACCGGAACATTAATTACTTCACTGGTCTCACCGCTCCTGGGGTTGATACCCGCAATAGCCTGTTCTTCAACACAACCCAGGGAAATCAATTTAGGATATCCAAATACAGCGTTGATGAAAAACCCGGACTATTATCTGGGTTACACGCAAAAGGCGAAGAAAATCAAACAGGGAAAAGTCTGGCTGAACTGGGGAATTGCACTTGGAGTCAATTTAGTAGCAGAGTTGTTATTGATTTCCGGGCAGTCACACTGACATCTTCACTTACCGCCTTGCCATTTCGTCACCTCATTAGCTTATGAGACTTTCGCACAAATGAACTCGCGGTTCATCCTTGCGATGTTGGAGCGGGATATGAGTTTCGGGCATTCTGCTTCGCAGGCATAGGTATTGGTGCAGTTGCCGAAGCCCAGTGCATCCATCATGGCGACCATCTTTTTCACCCGGTTTTTTGCTTCAATTCTTCCCTGAGGAAGCAATCCCAGATGCGAAACCTTAGCCGAAACAAACAACATGGCCGAGGCATTCTTGCAGGCGGCAACACAGGCGCCGCAACCGATACAGGCAGCTGCATCCATCGAAAGTTCTGCTTTTTCCTTACTTACCAGGATCTGGTTGGCTTCGGCAGCACCTCCGGTAAGCACCGAGATATAACCGCCTTCCTGGATAATTTTGTCGAAGGAAGAACGGTCCACAATAAGGTCTTTTACCACCGGGAATGGCTTTGCCCTCCAGGGCTCAATGATGATAGTATCGCCGTCTTTGAACTTCCGCATATGAAGCTGACAAGTGGTTATGGCATCATCGGGACCATGCGGGCGACCGTTGATATACAGGCTACACGTCCCACAGATGCCTTCCCGGCAGTCGTGGTCAAATGCCACAGGCTCTTCGTTCTGCCGGATCAGCTGTTCATTTAAAATATCGAGCATTTCCAGGAAAGAACAATTCGGGGAAATACCATCCAGTGTATAATTGACAAATTTTCCTTTGGAATGAGCGTCTTTTTGTTTCCAGATCTTTAATATCAATTTCATAATGGCTGTTTTTTTGCGACCTCCTGCGTCTCTGCGAATTCTTTGCGGTTATTATTTTTCACCGCAGAGACGCAAAGGTCTACTTATAAATTCTTTGCTTAACTTCGATTTCCTCGTACTTCAGCGGCTCCTTGTGCAGCTGGAATTCGCCTTCTTTGAGATACTCCCAGGCTGCTACATACATATAATCCTTGTCATTCCGCAAACATTCTCCTTCCTCGGTCTGATACTCCTCGCGGAAATGCCCGCCGCAGCTTTCATTCCGGTTCAGGGCATCCAAAGCCAGCAATTCGCCCATCTCCAGGAAATCAGCCACACGTCCGGCTTTTTCCAGTTCCGGGTTCAGTTCCTCTGCCGATCCGGGGATCCTGACATCTTTCCAGAATTCAGCACGCAAAACACGGATCAGCTCGATAGCTTTCTTCAGTCCGGCTTCATTCCTGCCCATCCCTACATATTCCCACATGATCTTTCCCAGTTCTTTATGGAAATGATCCACCGATTTAGTACCCTTCACTTCCATCAACCTCCGGATACGCTCTTTCACGCTGTTCTCGGCCTCTTCAAACTCAGGTTTGTCGGTCCCCATCCGTGGAACCCGGATCTCGCCGGCCAGGTAATTCTGGATGGTATAAGGCAGCACAAAATAGCCATCGGCAAGGCCCTGCATCAGTGCCGAAGCGCCAAGCCGGTTTGCTCCATGATCGGAAAAGTTGGCTTCACCCAGGGTATATAATCCGGGAATGGTTGTCATCAGCTCATAATCCACCCATATCCCACCCATGGTATAATGTACTGCCGGATAAATCATCATGGGATTTTCATAGGGATTTTCATCCACGATCTTTTCATACATCTGGAAAAGATTGCCATAGCGTTCTTCGATGACATGTTTTCCCAGGCGATTAATGGATTCCTCAAAATCAAGAAATACTGCCAGCCCGGTATCCCCAACGCCATATCCTGCATCGCAACGCTCTTTGGCTGCACGCGACGCCACATCACGGGGAACAAGGTTGCCATAGGCAGGGTATCTTCTTTCAAGGTAATAATCACGATCTTCTTCCTTAATGTCTTTTGCCTTGATGACCCGTTTCCTGTGTTTCTCAGCATCTTCTTTGTTTTTCGGAACCCAGATACGACCATCGTTTCTCAAACTTTCACTCATCAGCGTCAACTTCGACTGATAATCCCCGTGAACAGGAATGCAGGTGGGATGTATCTGTGTGAAACAAGGGTTGGCAAACCAGGCGCCTTTCTTGAATACCTGCCAGCAGGCGCTGACATTCGATCCCATGGCGTTGGTGGAGAGGTAGAATACATTGCCATACCCGCCGGTTGCAAACACCACTGCATGGCCGAAATGCCTTTCCAGCTTGCCGGTAATCATGTCACGGGCAATAATACCCCGTGCTTTTCCTTCGACGATCACAAGATCCTGCATCTCATGACGGTTGAACAATTTCACCGTTCCCAGCTTGATCTGGCGGCTAAGGGCACCATATGCGCCCAGCAACAATTGTTGTCCTGTTTGTCCGCGGGCGAAAAAGGTGCGTGAAACAAGAGCGCCACCGAAGGAACGGTTTTCCAGCGAACCGCAATATTCCCTGGCGAACGGAACACCCTGTGCAACGCATTGGTCGATGATGATGTTGCTGACCTCTGCGAGACGGTAAACATTCGATTCCCGGGAACGGTAATCGCCTCCCTTGATGGTATCGTAGAACAGACGGTAAACGCTGTCGCCATCATTCGGATAATTCTTGGCCCCATTGATCCCTCCTTGTGCCGCGATGCTGTGTGCACGGCGGGGACTATCCTGGTAACAGAAAATCTTTACATTGAACCCCATTTCACCCAGTGAAGCTGCCGCAGAAGCGCCTCCCAGCCCGGTTCCAACGACAATGATGTCTAATTTCCGTTTGTTTGTCGGATTAACCAGGTTCTGGTGGTCCTTGTATTGGGTCCATTTGCCGGCCAGCGGACCGGATGGAATTTTTGCATTTAATTCAGCCATAATGCCTGTCAGATAAGAAAATAGAGTGGAATGATAATATATCCTAAAGGAATAACGATCGCATAAAAGATCCCAAACCCGGTGATAAAGGGAGTATAGGTCTTATGATCCAG
>Ga0182027_10002234_pt1 | contig 31601 bp, 28 predicted proteins | sample 712E1DmetaG_FD_121300 | JGI IMG/M metagenome (GOLD analysis project Ga0182027, IMG submission 121300) | Permafrost microbial communities from Stordalen Mire, Sweden - 712E1D metaG (Illumina Assembly) | ecosystem: Environmental > Terrestrial > Soil > Wetlands > Permafrost | place: Sweden...
CCGGTAATACGACTGTTTTATGGATTCCATTGTGTCAAATCTTTATAGTATATGGTTACTTTTTTTATTGGTAATAAACATTATTCTGGATTTAACCGTTTGGGGCTGCAAATTTATTGTAATGGTATCGGGCGTTTTTATACTACACAAAAAAAATGGTACAAATCTGCCGGTTATTGTTCCCATATACATACGGATCAAGAAATGAAATAGTAATAATTAATGTAAAAATTCCCAATGTATATATTAATAGTAACTCATTATAAATTCTATTGCAAGAAATATTTTCAGGTTTCTTTTGATGAGATTCTACCCCGTACTCAAGCAATACAATAATTGCGATATTTTGGTATGGCAAAAGGACTTTGACAACGTCACAGGCCTTCTGTATTACGCTAAATGGCGGCTGCGCCAAATGACTGCATAATCGGATCGGTCGCGGGATTTGGAACAGAAACAAATTGTGCATATTTTCACGTAAGCATTGCTCCTTATTATATCATGAAATTATTTTCGTGAAATATTTTAGTAACGATATAAAATTATACGCTTGGTAAACCTCGGTACCGTGGTCTACGCGGAAAGCGTAGATATAGTACCGGTGTATAAAATCACAACTACAACTTATCCCGCAGCGCGGGGTTAGGCATTCATATTACTATATTGATATTGTCTTTTTCGATTTTCCACAATTATTCGAGGAGGTTGGATGCGTAAGATTTGCGCTTTTTTATGTGTACTTGTTTTAAGTGGATTTGTTTTGGCAGCAGATTCAACATCAGCACCGGCAGCTGCAACAGAACCGGCTGTTGCTCCAGCATCAAGTACGGTTGCACCCGCGCCAGCTTCTGCACCAGTCGCTGGAACGCCAGCGGCCCCTGCGGTTGAGCCAGTTGCTCCTGTTGCTCCTGTACCCGAAAAAAAGACATCCTGCCCTATGGAAGGAAAATCCAATTGCCAAGCTAAACCTTGCTGTCCGGCAGCTTCGGCAAGTGCATGTTCACCAATGTTAACATGGTATGGGATGGCACAGCTTCGGCTTCGTGAAGAAATCGTCAGTAACCGGGACGTAGCAGGAAACGATATCCGTAGCGCAACATTTCAATACCCTCTTGGGTATAAACTTGGCGTAAAAGTCAAGCCAAACGACCAGACCCTTTTGCAGTTTGAATTGGGCAACGACTGGTATTCAACGGATATAGCTACGGGAATACCCGGCAATTATATCAAAGCCCGTGACCCCATGACCCCATGGTTTAGCCTCGCTTTTGCGCAATGGGATCCGGGATATTTGCACATTCAAGCCGGTATTATTCCGGTACGTGGAACCCCTCTAATGGACCTCCTTGGGGTTTCGATTCTTTATGATAAAAAATATATCGCTGCTGCTCATATACCATGGGGTGTTGTAACCAACCTCAGCCAAACTGGATTACGGATCGGGGCGCCAATTTTAAAAGATGACATAAAGCTTGGCGTTGATCTTATGAGCGCCATTATTGAACAACGGTCTGTTGCTGCAGGCGTAAATGCGTGGAATTTCAATGCTGATGCGATTGAATTTTTAGGTGAAATTCCATTTTCCTACAATGCTCTGACTTTAACGCCTCAGACATTTGCAATTCTTGACCGCAGCTTCAATAAAGCCAATAATCAGGGTGATATGGAGATAGGATTTGGCGCGGATTTGATATACAAATGTTGCGAAATGGCAAATGTTCGAGCCGGCTTCGGATATGCACAAAACTCAAATGATTATTCGTATGCAGTTGGAGAAAGAACATTGAATAACCCTCTGAATCCTTCAGACACGTCAACCGTAGCCGTCAAACCATCGGAACGTTCCGGACTGAATGTCAATGTAGGAACTACAGTCAAACTTGGCCCTGGAAAACTTGATTTCGATTTTAATTATAGCACAGACAAAGACAAAAAGGATTCGACTGTTGATGATGCCTATCCGTTTTTCGATTTAAAATATGGTTGGTCAGTTAACAAAAACTTTGTTATAAAACCGCGTATCCGCTTTTTTATGGCATATCCTAAAACTGGCTATGAATCCAAGCTAACGACAAGACCTGAATTAATATTAGAAGGTTCGTTCTAAGAGATATTCGTTTAGTTTCGCGGATAATAATTTATCAAACAAGGGTTTCCTGTTCTAAAACAAGAAGCCCTTGTTTGTTTTATCACTTTTTCTCACGCCCTAACCCCATACTCCGCATTGGATAAGTTTACATTATATGTTATATACGCAAAATGCGTATATAACATATATATATAGGTACTAACCCACATGCTTCCATCTTCGGCAAAACTTTGAAGGATATTTCGCTGCAAAAACATCCATTTTTTGTATACTGAATTGATGTATAAATATATTTTATTCAATTTAACTATATATATATCATCGCTTTACAAATATATTTGTATTCAATTTTAAAATAATATTTGACATTTATAAAATTTCACTCTATATTATGATAATATATTCACAAGTTTTAAGGAATTATTTTTTTTAGTTAGTATATTATATCTATAAACTTACTTTTAATTAGAATACTTTTTATGCCAACTTTAACGCTTAATGATACTACTTTTATATAAAATGAACACTCAGCACCAATCAATATACGAATTTATCGACTTCCGTATTTTCCTTACTGCGTATTATAGATGGCGCAAGGAAAATATTCGAGGGTATTCACATCGGCTAATGGCAAGTTCCCTTGGTTTTTCATCCCCAAACTTTCTCAAGCTTGTCATGGATGGAAAACGCAACATCAGTAAAGAGGCAATAAGAAAAATAGCCAAAGGATTGGGGCTCAATAAGCAGGAAACCGAATACTTTTCATATCTGGTTTTCTTTTGCCAAGCAAAAAACAATGTTGATAAAAATTATTATTTCGGCCTCATAGCCTCTCAAAGAGCAAACAAAAACGTTGTACTGATCGAGCAAGACAAACTCGAATTTTTCAGGGAATGGTATCATCCTGCGATACGTGAAATAGTGAAAGGCAAGAAAGACCCGCTTGACTATGAATTCCTATCAAGAATATTGTCGAAAAAAGTAACTCCTGCGAAAATAAAAAAATCAATGCAGCTTCTTAAGCGGCTTGACCTGGTCAGGATAAATGCCGAAAATTCGTATGAACATTCTTCCCCACTGCTTAATACAAAAAATGAAGTCCAACCATTTGCCGTCCGACGTTACCATAAACAAATATTGTCTATTGCACAGAATGCATTAGATGAATTTCCTCCCGAACAACGCGAAATATCACATGTAACAATAACTATTTCAGAAAAGGGGTTTGAGCAAATCAAACAAAGGATTCAGGAATTCAGGGATGAGATTTTGCAAATGGCTTCTACTGACCATGATGTCAGCGGAGTTTACCATGTAAACTTCCAGCTTTATCCAATTGCAAAGGGAAATAAAGATGCTAAACAACCGCAATAAAATAAATTTATTCCTGGTTTTGCATTCTGTCGTCATTGTTAATCTTGTGACATTCATTGCATTTAGTTTTGTTTTTTGCACAAAATCACCGGTTGTTTCAGATAACGGATCTGGAACTGGAGTTGGAAACGGCATTATTTCTGGACGAGTATTGTATGCAGACAGCACTCCGGTAAAAGGTGCCGTTGTCCTGTTGCGCACGCAAGGATATCTTGCCGACACAGCCGAAAATGCCCCCAAACGCAACAACGATACCCTTGCAACGGTTTCTACCGATTCCAGTGGTACTTTCCACCTTGAATCCATTGGCACGGGAAACTCGTATTGTGTCGAAGTGCGAGACAATAACCAAAAGCCCCAGGCCACCCTGATCAAACTGGCACTCACAAACGACTCGCAGAGTCTTGGGACCAGAATTGTAAAACCGGTCATTAAAGTACTCGGGAAGGTCACTCTCACGGGTTTGCCGGCCAATGCTTTTGTGCAAGTTTACGGATTGGAAATTTTATCCCGAACCGATTCATCGGGGTCATTTGAAATCAACGATCTTCCCGTTGGCGAATGCGAGCGTGGCGAATGTGAATATAAACTAAGAATCTTTTCACCTTTGCCGGGCGGCGGCATCGTATCCAAGGATTGTGAATTGGAAATCAGCTCTGACAAAGACACAACAATTGCTAAAATTGAATTGGAAGGTCGTTGAACCAAATTATGAACGAATGTGTTAAAAATTTTGGCAAATTATTTTTTTGGGGTTACATTATATAATGACCAGAATAAGTTGTGGTCATTATTTTTTTTGAGAATTCCCTCTAACTAATCCGTTGCTCCGCAACTGGATAGTTTTAGCTGAGATTTTATTTACGCGAAATGCGTAGATAATCCACATTATAGTTACTAAAGGGGTTTTCATATGAAGCGTTTGATTCCAGAAATTTTATTGATTGCATCGGCAGGGATGCTGATGCAGGTTTCTGCCGCGGGATTAACGGTAACAGCCACCAGTGGAATTTCAAGCCAGACTGCAGCCGTGATGTGGATCACTAACTCCGCAAATGTGTTGCAGCAAACGTTTGCCATTTGGAGTTCAAGAAATAGCGATCATCTGAAATTATGGAGGGCAACTTCTGGCAATAATGTTGGCGTCGACGCTGTTTCGAGCGCCACACTTTCTTCAAAAGCAACTTTTTCCGGGACTTGGAATTTGAAAGGTGCGAATGGAAATATCGTTCCGAACGGCATTTACAAATACTGGATAGAAATTTGTCAAGATGGCCCGACGCCCTACCATGCTGTCGGTTCCATTGTTATCGATGCAACATCAAAAAACAAAGCAGGTGTCGATTCCAGCACTTCGACGACTGCAATTACTAATGTTAATGCAGTGTATACTGCTCCTGCTGTCACAACAAATTCACCGCCCGTAATAACCAATCCCGATACGGTAAGTGCAAAAATAGGTTCAACAACTGTTTGGACCGCATTTGCAACCGATGCGAACAACGACCCGGTCACTTTCACGTTTCTCGGCCAGCAATCATGGATTTCCGTTTCAAATGCGACATTGATTATAAACCCAACGACAACATCTAAAAACGATACGGTCACGGTAACTGCTTCGGATGGCAAAGGCGGGTTCGACACCTTAAAGTTGAAGATAACGGTTTTCAGTCCGCCACTAACAAATGTTCCGCCGGTCTTTACAAGCCCGGACACGGTCACGGCAAGAATAGGATCAACTTCAACGTGGACGGCACAAGCAACCGACGCAAACGGGGACGCCATAGCATTTACATTTTCAGGTCAGCCCGCATGGTCAACGGTTTCAAACGGAACATTGACCATGAATGCCACATCGTCATCAAAGAACTCCGCAGTTACGGTATTGGCTTCCGACGGCAAAGGCGGGCTCGACACCTTGAGTCTGAAAATCACTGTTGTCAATCCCACCGTCACCAATTCACCACCGGCCATTACAAGTCCTAATTTCGTGAACGCGCCCATCGGATCAATAACAAAATGGATCGCAAATGCAACAGACCCGAACAGCGATTCGGTATCATTTTCATTTAAGAAACTGCCTCTGACGCCGACGGCATGGTATTCTTTTTCTCTGGACACGCTTATCATTATTCCAGACCCAACATCCCAAAGTTGCACCACCATGGTGATTGCTACCGACAGCAAAGGAGCTGCAGATACTTTGCATTTGCGCATCAATGTCGTGCCCGGCGCAAAGGTCATCAATCCGATCGATGTACAAAAAGGCTTTAAAATGTCATTTGGCTCAATGACCTGCTCACTTCCTTCAAACGCGGGAAAATTATTGACTATTTCCTTGTTCACTTGTAACGGCGTCAAGATTCTGAACAGAACCGTTAGCCTTGAAACGGCAAAGGATTTTTCATTTGCAGGGCTTAAGGCTGGAATGTATTTATTGACTATCAGGACGCAATCGACAAATAATGCCTATAAAATCATAGTGGGAAAATGATTGGTTTTGTTGAATAAAATTAATTAATAGTATACTCTTTTTATTTAACCAGGGAGGTGCGACAGTGCGATTATTACCAATTTCCTTGATGTTCGGATTGGCCTTCGGATCATATCAAGTGCTGCTTGCTAAAGTTGATTGGAATAATTCGGAATCCTGCAAGGAATGCCATGCCGATATATACAAAGAATGGGAAACAACCCGGCATGCACAGGCATGGAAATCCAAACAATTCACCGAGCAAACCCAAAACCGGACAAAAGCAGATTGTCTTCCCTGCCATGCGCCGAAGCCGATTTTTGAAACCGGCATCGGCAAAGAAAATGTCCTGCGTGATGACAACCGGGAAAGCGGCGTGAACTGCATCACCTGCCATCGTCAAAACCAGAAGGCCCTTGGTCCTTTCAAAGACACCAAAGGCGAATGCAATCCTGCCCCTACGTCCGAGTTTAAAGACAATTCAACATGCCAGATGTGTCACAAGAACACGTCTGAAGAATGGAAAACAAGTTCGTTCTCACACGAGGGCGCAAAAAATTATTCCACCTGTGCAAAATGCCACATGAAGCCGATAAAACGCGCAGCAGCAAAAGGCGGTGTTGTCAAAGAAGTGTTCCAACATGTCACGTACGGCGGCTACGATCTCAAAGCATTGCAGGAATCGGTGCGCGACCTTACGGTCACTGTTGACAAAGGCAAAGTTCACATTGTCATAACCAATGATTGCACCGGACACACCTTGCCGTCGGGGACTGTCGGCAGACAGCTTCTTATCATGACCGCTGTAAAAGACGAAAACGAAAAGACTGTCGACATGCATCGTGAAGTTTTTGAAAAAGGCGACAATAAAGAGAAGAAAGACACGTCCATTCCGGTTGACAAGAAATTGGAACTCATGTATGATGCAAAAATCACAAGCGGTGAAATTGTAGTGAAAGTACTTTACAAGTCAACGCCGACCGTCAAGGACAAAGGCGCGATCGAGGTCACTGAAAAGAAAGCCAACTTCTGAAAACAAGTAATAGAACGACTTTTTTTTCAGGAATGCTTTCGCGTTTCGGACAATGGCGACAAACAGGACTGTTATGCTTGTGGTGTACAGTCCTGTTTCCCCCATCGCTTATGGCTATTGTCATGCCCGAGCGAACGGAAGGGGAAAAGTATCTTGGCATCTCCGTAAATTCCACCACGCGTTTTGCCGTTTCGGGCGAAGATCATCCGACGACAAATCCCCTGGATTCAAATGTCGTATACGACAAATACGGAAGACAGGTGCAGTCTTTATCGTTAAACCTTTTCCAAGCGCCCGACAATAAATTCTCGTTTTCCTCGAATTTTGATTTTCAAGACAGGTTTCTTATGACTAAAAACCTGGATGTGTGGATTTTTGACACTTCAAGTTCAACCATGCTGTGGAGAACGCAAACATTCAATGCATCGATGCGCGACATTGGGATTTTTAAAGACCTCCGTCTGGGTAGGCAAAACGTATTTACCGGATTTCATTTTTTCAAAATGGATGGCCTCAGCGCGAACGCGGCACTCGGAGAAAGCACTTCCCTTACCGGTTTTATCGGGACGCGCGTCGACACAAATTCAAACCTGGTTGGCGTTCAAAACTCTTCGGGCTTTCTGCTTCTGCAACAAGAAATCGGGTATCGCTCATTTGCAAACCTGAGTTTCGAGCGTTCCATGGTCAACAATAATCTTACGGCAAACGACCTCGGTCTCGATATTAAATACTGGATGCCAGGCAATGTTGTTCTAAACGGTCAAGAGCTAACAAGTTTTGGCCAGGACGTCAAGTTGAGCGAGGCAAAACTCAAAGCAGAGTTTTACCTATCGAACCAGAACATGCCCTATGTTGGGTACGATTACCATAACCCGCTTTTTGCCGATTCCATGAATATGTATTATTTCAATGTTTTCAATTATCAAAGGGGCTATGCCGGCTGGCGCTTTAAGCCATTGCCCAAAGAACATATGTATGTGACCGGAGAATACAATCTTATGATAATGTCGGATCTCATCATCCACAATGCAAAAATCGCATTGTCATCAAACAACATCGATGCATCAATTTCATTCCGATTTGGTTCGGTGACAACCGCAAGCCTTGTCAGCGTATCGGGCAATTATCCTGTTTTAAAAATCATGTCCCTTGGCGCCGGTGCGGATTATGCAAACCTCGATGTGTATTACGGAAACCACGGACCAAGCAGTTTTTTCGGCTATTATGCTTTTGTAAATTTCAAACCGTTCCAGTCGGCATTGCCGCTTTTGCACCTGAGCGTTGAAGACAAATCGGACATTTTCATGCAGCACGACGTACGGCTCTCCCTTGATTTCAACATCGGCTATTCGAACCGGCGTGCGCGGACGTCGCTACGGGGTGAACAATGAGCCGATATTTACTTCCGTTCATAATCATCCTGTCTGCATTGCCGGCCATGGCAAAATCCGGTTACGACACATTGATTTACACACATTCCAGACACGAGCTTATTTATAATGTTGGTAAATGCGATGCCTGTCATACCAATATCATGAAAAGCACCAAAGCAAGGGACGACAACTATACCGACCAGCAGCTTTGTAATAAAACGGGTTGCCATGACATAAAAAACCAGGACAGTTGTTTTGTTTGCCATACAAACCCAAATGGTAAAACTCCTTTGAAACCAAAGCGGGAAATAAAATTCAATCATAAGGTCCATATCAACGATTCAATCGATTGCAAAACTTGCCACGGATACATTGACAAAACGTATTATTTCGACCGCAAAGACATGCCGATCATGAGCGCATGTGTCGACTGCCATGAAAAAGACGGCGCGAGAAACGATTGCGAATACTGCCATACCGACCCAGCAATCATCATGAGCCACGGCATGGACGACCGGGAAGGACATGGCGATTTATATAAACAGGCGCCGCAGTCGTGCGAAACATGCCATATCAACAACTTCTGCGACAAGTGTCACCAGGGCACAATTACCGAGGACGTGCATCCTCACAATTATCTTTACATTCACCAATTCGATGCCCTGGGCCCGGCAAACAAATGCTTTGTTTGCCATGATGCGCACCAGTCGTGCGATGCATGCCATCAGCGTTCTTGGGGAAAAGTACTCAATCATCAGAACCTGATAAACGGGACCCAATCATGTACGACATGCCACAAAGGTAAATAATACCGTGAACCCTATGCGTTTATTATTCATATTTGTAGTTCTTGCCTTGATCCGATGCGTGCAGGACGCGCCCAGGCCACAGGTAACTCTCGATGTCAATGCCACGGACTGCGCCGTTTGCCACGGAACAAATAACCAATATGTCATGGCAACGGGGTTTCACAGTTTGCACGGGTCAACCGCAACATTTGGCGGTTTGGCCTGCGAAGATTGCCATCACGACGACCGGACAACGCATTCTGCAATAGACAGCATTGTTTTGATGAAAGATGAAAGGCCTTTAGCAACTACGATTGTTTGCAACAACTGCCACGGCAGCGGCGCTGAAAAGGCGAAAACATATTGGAAAAAACCGGCTGGAACATGGCTGCACGACGGTGGATTCTGTGAAAGCTGCCACGACGGGTCTTCTATTGTAAACGCCAAGGCTGCCCAAAACGTTATGGCGTATTATGCATCGAAAGGCCACGGCAATAGCAAAGGGTACCCCCAGACGTTGCATGGCAAAAACGGACCAGGGTATCGATGCGAAATTTGCCATGATCCGAATGGGCCAGGCCATTTCAACCCTTCTGCCGGAGACAGCTTACTGCGTATTAACAATAAAGCAAGCGCGTTGTGTCTCGATTGCCATTCCACGGGTCAAAACACAATCGGTAAACTTGGCTATCTCGCATTTTCGAAAGCAACAATCCACTCTTCAAAAATTTCAAAGCGTTTCAATTACAACTACGAGTGCAAAACCTGTCATGATCCTCATGGAACAAAAAACCTTGCGATGATACGGGAAACCATTGACGGAGGATTAGGCGCCGGACCTGAGCCGGTGATTTTTACAGATTCCACCATGTTTTCGGGAAACTCCATTAAAACCGGCGCTTGCGATGCATGTCATGCTCCCGGAAACAATGCTCATGTAAATACCGGGGAGTCCGGCAATCACCGATACGACCGAGCTTGTTGGGACTGTCATTTCCATTCAATTAGTTTCGATACGTTAGGATTTTTGAGTTATATTCTTATAGATCAAAATCCTGCGGAATTAAAAGTCGGTTCAAGCATTCAACTTACAGTGCAAGCAATCACCAATTTGGGTGGGGCCATCGATTTTTCATCGCGCCCCGTGTGGTCGAGCAGCAATCCGACAATTGTTACGGTCAATGTGCTGGGAAATTTGAACGGAATTACGTCTGGTAATGCCAAGGTTTACGTACGGTATTCTGGTCTTATTGATTCTACAGCTGTTCTTGTAGACCCATAATCGCTGAATCATTGTTTTAATTGTAAGTTAAACAATATTATCAGTCTGGATTTTACAATGCCAAATATTCGCTTAGGATGTTTACTGGTACTATGTGTTTTCTTACTATCAAGCGCAAAGGAAGCCTGCTTATTTTGTCACACCGATTCTTCGGTCACAACAATATACGACAGCAGCTCGCATGGTAGAAAAAAGGTCAGCTGCGAGGATTGTCATTTTGACCGATACACAAGCCATTTCGAATCACTGTGGAAAAAACTGTTTTATTCACTCACATTCTCCTATAAAAATGCCCATAGAGCCGACCGACCCACAACCAGAACGTGCACCTCGTGCCATAACGCAATGGACAAATTCAACAATGTAGCAGATGCCGCGTTACCTGAAAAATTGAAATCCATCGGACTTGTGGTTGCACATAGTAAACATTCCGCACTTCGCGACAGCTGCAGGATATGCCACACTGTGGGCAAATTCAAAAACAATGTGATCTTAAAAAAGCTATCTTTCGACGATCCGATGGGTTGCATAGCCTGCCATCAAGGAGTCGTGCATGTAAGGCCTGAAAAATACGATACGCCTTTTCCTCTTGAAAAAACATGTGCGAATTGCCATACTTCTTCAAATAAATGTCCGGCAATGAAAAAAATATCCGACATAAAAGACAAAAGCCGTTGTACCGAATGCCACCCAAACCAGTATTCATTCTGACAGAAGGCAAAGGACAAATGGCACAAACAGCATACGCAACAAAAACCAATCCCTTTTTACGCAGCATAGTGAGACCGTGGGTAATTTGGGCGTGCATAGCATTGCTATTTGCAACAGGAGCCCTGTTCTGGCTTCCCTTTGTTTACCGGCTCTTTGGAAATCAATCCCTGGACTTATTGCATTTCCATATTGTAATAGGGATAGTCTTTTTTCTGATCGTTGCAATACAGACCAAGACCGGCAAATCATCTATTATCAACTTCGATTTCGTATCGAAAGAAAATGTATTGGGTTTAGGATTTCTTACAAAACTCGAAAACAGCCGGTTATACCGAAAATTGATTTCCGTATGCCTTTCTCTTTTGCTTTTTTCCGGCATATTCCTTGTTTTTGCGCAAATACTACCTAAATTTATTTGTGCATTTTTCATTTATATCCATGGCATTGGAAGCTTCATTCTTATGGGAACGTTGGTTTTGATCGGGCTTCGGTTTTCCTTGCAAAAAGCAATGTCCATTCAAAACACCTCGGCTGCCGAAAAATGGCCCGATATGGTTGACCCTCGTGAATTTGAAATACGATTGACACCGGCAACAATCGCCAATACTTCAGAACGGTTTATTCAGATTTTCAGCATGGTTTTAAAAAACTCCAAGCTAAGGCTTTTTCTCGACCATTACCACAGGGCAGTTGACTGCCAGGATATTTTCAAGGCAAAACAGGATGGACAAAGCCAGTCACCAACCTTTACATCGGGTGATTACATTATTTCCATTTATCAAAAGTATTTTACCGCGTCGGGCTGGGCGCATCGCGAGACCCTGAACGGCCCTATTCTGACTAATAGCCATATCGCCGACATGAGTAAGGTTTTTTACCAGTACATTCCCTGTAGCAGATGCGGCGACATCGACGAGCAGGTTTCACAACAAGGACTTATGGCAAAATTCGGGCGGTTTTTACTTGCTGAAATGGGAATTCAACCTGCTGTTTTTCAAAGCCCCAACCCATCAGTTCCTATCACCATCAACAAACCCCTTTCCGATATCGTCGTTGTCCCTGCGGTTCACGATTATTCCCTGCAAACCGATACGCTCCAAGGACTCATTGCAGTACTTCATGCCGGCGGCTATACCTGGACAATAAGCAATACGTTCTTTGACGGATTGAATTATGGCGCTTTTTTCGGCGACTGGTTTGTGGAGAGAATTTTAAAGCAACTGCAAGACACTGCAACGGAATTTGGTGCAACGAAAATCGTCCTTGGCGGATGCCAAGGTATTTCGGTGCCTGACACTGGCGGGACAATTACGGCGGCAAACGACTTTGTCCTGTATGCCATTGGTGAAGGTACCTTGCGGTTTTCCAACAAATCAAGGTATACCAAAGTCGGTTTCTGCGGGTTCTGCGACGAAGGTTGCCACACAAACCGTTCCTCAAACTCCATAAAGATTTTAAAGACAATCGGGTTACCTTTGGTTGAAATAGGGACATTGGGAAAGCATTCAATGCAAAACGACGAAGAAATTGTCCGCGGGATCAAGATTGACAAACCTGACGTCGTTGTCGCCCCCTATCATAATTCCAGGCAGCGCCTCAGGTTTTTGGCAAAGCAAAACGGATTATCGGTCGACATAATCGGATTGTACGATTTTTTGCAGAAAGTCCTTTAGTACCCCGCAGCTTGCTGCGGCTTTCGCCTCACCCCTGACTTCGTCTGTCCCCACTCCGCCTGCGGAGTGGGGACAAAGAGGTAAGGTGTTTTTTAGATACCTCGCATGCTGCGGGTAGTTCATTGTAACAGAGCTCAATTATGACTGAAAATTTGACATCATTTTTAAAAGGCCCGGTATTCATATTCGCCATTGTGTTTGCACTATTGGGGGTCATGCGGCTTGCTTTTTTGCATCTGCATCTCATAGTCCTTGCCGTTTACAATTCATGGAAACACGACCGCCGGAGATCGGAACTTATCAAGGTAGTGCTTTCAAAGGCCGTGTCCCTTGATTTTTTCAGATACAAGTTCGGGTCATCTTCGATTCTGTGGATACTTGCCTATTTGGTTTTCGGGTTCCTTTTTTTATCCACGATAGACCATGTTTCGCTTATGGAACGGCATTTCGGCCTTAGGCTCATTGCCGTGTCGAGGCCAATGACCATGTTGCTCCTTGCTTTCATTGTTTTGCTGATCGTTGTCAGAATTTTTATCTTGTCAACGACCTCGAAACATACCGTAGGATCGGAAAACAATCTGCTTTTTTGGTTTTTGTTGTTCGCGGTGCTTGCAACAGGGTTTTGTTCCTCGACCATCAACAATATCGGGTTGCTTCACTTTGCACAATTTTGCCATGTTTTTTTCGGGGACATTCTCATTATGCTCATCCCCTTTTCCCGTATCGGCTATTGGCTGGTTTCACCCCTTGCCAATATCACCTGTCATCTTGGAGTATGGCTTCTCCCCGATTCACCGAAACGGGACGAAACCGCAGCGTATTTCCATAGACTATCGGAAAAACGGTAATGCAAGGAATTTTGACTGATATAACAAAATGCGTCGGATGCCGCAAATGCGTCGGCGCTTGCCAGAGCATCAATGCCTGCGCCGACGAAAAACCCGAACAAAAAGCACAGCCTGAGGAGCTTTTCAATACTCGATATACGACGATCGTAAGAAAAACCAATACTACATCCGAACCGCGTTTTGTGCGAAGACATTGCAGGCATTGTCTTGAGCCTGCATGCGTATCGGTGTGTCCTGTCGCTGCGTTGAAAAAGACGCCTGCCGGCCCTGTTATTTACGATAAGGGACGTTGCATGGGGTGCAGATACTGCATGTTTGCATGCCCTTTTGGAATTCCGCGGAGCGAGTGGGAGTCGTTGGCGCCGGCAATCCGCAAATGCACATTCTGTTTTGAAAAGACAAAAAACGGCGGCCAACCGGCATGTACCGAAGCTTGCCCCGAAGGCGCAACCATGTACGGCACCCGTGAAAGCCTGCTTGTCGAAGCACGTACGCGGATTTCAAATGAGCCCGACCGATACCTTCACAAAATATACGGTGAGCACGAGCTGGGCGGCACAAGCGTGCTGTATCTTTCGGACATCAACCTTGATTTTTTGTCTTTTGACAGGGACCTCAGCAATGTCCCTCCTCCCGAATTGACCTGGCGCTTTATCAAGGAGACACCGATCATTTCCGGGGCCGTTGGATTGTCGGTTGGTTTTTTATACTGGCTGTGGAAAAGAAAATTAAAACTCTCAAAAGGAACCAATGAACAGTAAAGAGCATGCGTAAATTATTCATTACCAAACTCATATTGACGATTTTCACCGGCATCGGCCTTGCGGGCGGATTTTACCGGTTTGCCTGCGGCCTTGGCGCGTCTTCCAATTTGTCTAATGCCGTGCCATGGGGGCTTTGGATCGGGTTCGACGATATGGCCGGCGTGGCCCTGGCTTCCGGCGGATTCGTCATAACTGCGGTTGTGTATATATTCCATTTAAAACGGTTCCAGCCGATTCTGAGAAGCACAATTCTCACCGCATTTCTCGGCTATTGCCTGGTGCCGTTCAGCCTGCTTCTTGACATAGGGCTTCCATGGAACATTTGGCATCCCATGATTTACTGGCAATACCATTCTGTTCTTTTTGGTGTTGCTTTATGCGTCATGCTTGTTTCAACCATTCTAACAGTCGGGTTTGCCATCACGGTCCTTGAACATCCGCTCTTTGCACTGCCCTTTTTCCAGAAGATTTACCGGATTCTGAACAAATACTTCCTTGTATTCGTGGTGCTCGGCATTATCGTATCGACATTGCATCAATCATGGTTGGGTTCTTTGTTTCTCATTTTGCCGCACCGGGTCCATCCGCTGTGGTACAGCCCTATAATTTATGTGTTGTATTTTCTCTCGGCTGTCGGACTCGGTTGCTCCATGATTATATTCGAATCCACAATCACCTCGTTTCTATACGGTCATAGCACTGAAAAGAAACTGCTTCAGGATTTGGGAACGGCATCGTCGGTGGTTGTCATTATTTATGCCATAGTCCGCTGTATTGATTTGGCCTTGCGCCATAAGCTCATGATGGCATTTGACGGGAGTTGGCAGAGCAATTTGTTTTTGGCGGAAATGTCCGTGAGCGTCGTGATACCGGTTGCAATATACAATATCAAGATGCTGCGATCGAAAATGGGCTGGTTGTTTACGGCAGCATTTCTGGTTGTCGGAGGATTCATTTTGAACCGGCTCTGCATAAGCTTCATCACCATCAACAAACCTGTGGGAGTCTCGTATTTCCCTTCCCTTATCGAACTGTTTACAAGTTTGGGCCTCATTTCCGCCGGTGTCCTTGTATTCTTATACTGCGTGGAGCATCTCAACCTTTTTGACGGGAAATTCCTCCGTAAACCGACACCGCAAGTAAAGATACCCCTGTTTTATAGGCCCGGTTTGCACGACCAATTCCGGTCGCTCAACCATATTTCACGGTACTCCCTGGCATTTATTCTTTCCTGTGCGCTTGGAATGGCAATGTTCTTTGAAACAGCCAAGAATGACCGAAAGTACAATGCAGTCGGAACGGTCAAGGCACAGGCAAACCCGGATGGCCGGATCTTGCGCATTTACGGAGGAAGCAACCGCCTTTTCGTGGATTTCGACCATCGTGCGCACCAAGACACTCTTGGCAAAAACGAATCATGCATCAAGTGCCATCATATGAACATTCGCGAAAAAGAAGTTTCCCCATGCTACGCGTGCCATACCGACATGTATGTGGCAAAATCCATATTCAATCACGGTTTTCATGTACAGCAATTCAGCAAAAAAGGTTCGTGCGCAGTGTGCCATCCTCAGGAAAGGACCGCGCGGATTTTTCGCCCCTGTAAAGATTGCCATCCTGCCATGTTTCCCGGCAAGCTGGTTGAAACCGGCCTAAAGACCGTTGCGCCCGCGTATATGGACGCCATGCACAAATCGTGCATCGAATGCCATAAGCAACAGTGGCCCAAAATCGGAAAACCCACGCCCGATTACTGCAACACCTGCCATAAAAACATGGAGGGTGACATTTGGAAAAAGAGATATGGCGCAAGTCCGGTTGCTGGAACGCCTGATTCTTTACATAGACGAATGATTCCCGACCTCTCTCCATAGAAGCAAGCGGAACCTATGCCTTTAGCATCCGCTTAAGGGTTATCGTCGTAAATCATGGCGGTAATTTTTTACAAGCACTATTTATTATATGCACCTGCCTATGGCATCCTATTTCAAGACCACGCCCTATGGGCGTGGTGCATGTCGTTATGTTGCAGCACTGATGTGCTTCTCTTTGTTTTCCCGGCCTATGGCCGTGGTTCTTTACTCCCCGAATAAATTTGCTGCCAAAAATTCCCTGTTCATCCTTGCAATATGTTCGGCAGAGATTTCTTTAGGACATGCTGCCGTACATTCGAAATGGTTGGAACAGTTTCCAAATCCAAGTTCATCCATTTTTGCAATCATATTCTTCACTCGCTGCCGCTTCTCGGCCTGGCCTTGCGGCAAAAGCGCCAAATGAGAGACCTTTGCAGCAACAAAAAGCATTGCAGAGGCATTTGGGCAGGCTGCAACACATGCGCCGCAGCCAATGCATTGCGCTGCGTCCATTGCCAAATCAGCCTTAGCCTTGGGAACGGGAATATTGTTGGCATCAGGAGCACCGCCCGTTGTTGCGGAAATAAAGCCACCCGCGGCAATGATCTTATCAAATGCATAACGATCGACGATGAGGTCCTTGATTATAGGAAACGCCTTGGACCGGAAAGGCTCAATCACGATTGTGTCGTTGTCAAAAAAGTGCCTCATATGTAATTGACACACAGTCGTACCGACCTCAGGTCCATGCGCAACACCGTTGACCACAAGCGAACAGCAGCCGCAAATTCCTTCCCTGCAGTCGTGCTCAAAGGCAATGGCCTCCTCACCTTTTTTCACCAGGCCGTCGTTCACAAGGTCCAACATTTCCAAAAAAGACATGTCGGGTGAAATGCCTTGCGCAGTGTAATCGACCAGTTTTCCCTTGGTTTTTGGTCCGACCTGACGCCAGACTTTCAGTTTAAAGTTCATGGTCGCACCCATTATTTGTAATTCCTTTGCACAAGCTTTACATTATCAAATGCAAGCGGCTCAATATGAAGCCGCGGTTTTGTATTTTCTCCGGTATGCTCCCAAGCCTGAACATTGCAGTGTTTTTTGTCGTTTCGCAATGCTTCCCCGTCGTCGGTCTGGTGTTCCTCCCGGAAATGGGCCCCACAGGATTCGTCGCGGGTAAGCGCATCAAGCGCAAGGACTTCTGCAAATTCAAGAAAATCCGCAACACGCCCTGCTTCTTCAAGCTGCTGATTCAAATCCTTCTCACTTCCAGGAACAGACAAATTGTTCCAAAATTCTTCACGGATTTTTGGAATTGATGCAAGGGCCTCATTGAGTCCTTCCGCCGTCCGACTCATACCAACCTTGTTCCACATGATTTCACCAAGCCGTCGATGAAAATATGATGCAGGTTGACAGCCATTAATAGACCGTAATTTTATTATTCGCTCACGAACGCTGTTCTCGGCATCTGCAAATGCACTATGATTGGTATCGACTTTTTCCAACGCCGTTCCTGCGATGTAATTACCAATAGTATAGGGAATCACGAAGAAACCATCGGCCAGCCCTTGCATGAGGGCCGATGCGCCAAGACGATTGGCGCCATGATCGGAAAAATTGGCCTCCCCAAGGACGTGAAGCCCCGGTATTGTTGACATGAGATTATAATCGACCCATAATCCACCCATGGTATAATGGGATGCCGGATAAATGCGCATAGGCGTCTTGTACGGATCTTCATCGGTTATTTTTGCGTACATCTGCATTAAATTGCCGTATTTTTCTTTTATCGGCTGTTCACCCTGCCGTAAAACAGCATCGCGCAAGTCAAGGTATACCGCATAGCCCGATTCGCCCACGCCCAGGCCTACATCAGCCTGATGTTTTGCATTGCGTGATGCGACATCCCGGGGAACAAGATTGCCAAACGAAGGATATCTCTCTTCCAGGAAATACAAGCGATCAGGTTCGGGTATTTCATGCGGTGGCCGTTTGTCTGCTTTATTTCGAGGAACCCACATTCGACCGTCGTTCCGGAGAGACTCCGACATGAGGGTGAGCTTGCTTTGATGGTCGCCGGTGACCGGGATGCATGTCGGGTGTATTTGCGTAAAACAAGGATTGGCAAAAAACGCACCCCGTTTATGGCAACGCCAGGTTGCCGTCACATTGCACCCCATTGCGTTGGTTGACAAATAAAACACCCTGCCGTATCCTCCCGTGGCCAATACAACCGCATCGGCATAATGCCGTTCCAATTCGCCGGTAATAAGGTTACGGACGATGATTCCTCGAATAGCACCGTTTATAATGACAACGTCAAGCATTTCACAACGCGTATGGAGTTGAACGCAACCCAAAGACACTTGACGCATCATCGATGAATAGGCGGCCAGAAGCAGTTGCTGACCGGTTTGTCCCCGTGCATAAAAAGTCCTGGACACCTGCGCGCCGCCGAAAGACCTGTTGTCGAGAAGACCCGCGTAATCCCGAGCAAAGGGAACCCCAAGCATTGCGCAATGGTCTATGATTTTTACCGAAATTTCGGCCAACCGGTGGACATTTGCTTCACGGGCACGAAAATCGCCGCCTTTTACCGTGTCGTAAAACAGGCGCTTGACACTGTCGCCGTCGTTTGGATAATTCTTTGCGGCATTGATTCCACCTTGCGCCGCGATTGAGTGGGCACGCCTTGGAGAACCATGAAAAGTAAACGTATGTACATCGTAGCCGAGTTCTGCAAGCGATGCAGATGCGGAAGCGCCAGCCAAACCGGTTCCTACAACAATGATCTTGTGCTTCCGCTTGTTTGACGGATTGACAAGTTTCATGTTGAAAATATGGTCATTCCATTTTTGTTCAATGTTCCCAGCGGGGACACGGGCATCGAGTATCATGAATGTACCCCTTGCAAATAGGCCCAAATGGCCAAGGCATTAAAGCCAACGCCGATTGCAACGGCATACAGTTTTGAGAAGGCCTGGACAAAGGGAAAGTATTGAGGATGGTTGAAACCTGCGCTCTGGAAAGAGCTTTCAACGCCATGCCACAAATGCGTTGCCAATACAACAAAAGCAATACAGTAAATAACGGTAAAAACCGGATCGGCAAACGACGACATGACAACGGTATATATATCACGCATTTCAATACCATTGACAAACGTTGTTGGATGTGGTGCAAACAAACCAAACCTGAAACGCAAAACATGAATGGTAATAAACAACATTAATCCGAGCCCGGCGTACATCATGCTGCGCGAGGACAAATTTGCACCCCGCCCCAACTTTTTGGTCCTGCCTGCGCTCTTATATGTACTATATCGCACAGGCCGGGCAGCCAGGTTTTCCAGAGAAACCCAAATCGCCAAAACAATATGCGTAAGTAAACAGGCCAAAAGCAGGATTTCAACAGGGACAATGATTTCCCGAAGCGTGCTTTGCAACAAGTTTCCGTAAGAATTGAACCTGTCGGAACCGGCGATAAGCCCAAGATTGCCAACAAGATGGGCAAAAAGGAAACTATACAAAATCAAACCGGTAAACCCCATGACCTGTTTTTTTCCAACCGACGAACCAATGTAATTTTTCAACGAACGCCACATTGTTTCCATCTAAGGCCTTTTGTCCATTGGTACAAAATCACGCAAAGTCGATCCTGTATAAATCTGACGAGGGCGCCAAATTTTCCAATGTGGATCAATTGAACTTTCTTTCCATTGCGCAATCCAGCCCGGCAATCTCCCAATGCTGAAAATCACGGTAAACATATTAAGTGGAATCTGCATTGCCCTATAAATAATTCCCGAGTAAAAGTCGACATTGGGATACAATTGGCGTTCAATGAAATATTCATCGTGGAGTGCAATATCTTCAAGCTCGATGGCTATATCGAGAAGCGGATCTTTCACGTTTGTTTCCGCCAGAAGTTCATGGACGGTCTTTTTCATGATTGCGGCCCGCGGATCATATTTTTTGTAAACGCGATGACCAAAACCCATAAGCCTGGTTGTGCTGTCTTTTGCTTTTACCTTCTCAACATATTTTTTAGGGTCGCCGCCTTCAGCCTTGATTTTCAGGAGCATTTCGACCGCAGCCTGGGTTGCACCGCCATGCAAAGGCCCCCACAATGCCGCAATTGCCGCGGCAATGGCGGCATAAAGATTGACTCGTGCACTCCCTACAAGCCGAACGGTGCTGGTGGAGCAATTCTGTTCGTGATCGGCATGCAAAATTAGAACAAGGTTTAAAGCCCGGACAAATGCAGGCTTGATTTCATATTCATCAACAGATGAGTCGAACATCATATTGAGAAAATTAGCGCAATACGAAAGATCATGACGAGGATAAACCAAAGGTTCACCAAGCGACTTCTTATAGGAAAATGCGGCAATAGTGCGGACTTTCGAAATTAAACGCGCCGTGGTAATTTCGAAATCTTCGTCAGGATTGTCAAGTTTTGGATAAAAGCTGGACAGAGATGTCACCATTGCCGACAAAATCGACATCGGATGCGCCGACGGCGGAAAACCTGTAAAAAAATGCCTCATGTCCTCGTGGATCATCGAATGCTGCGTAAGATACTTGCTGAACTGGTGAAGGTCATCCTCATTGGGAAGCTCACCACGGATAAGAAGATAAGCGACTTCAACAAAGGTGCAATTCTCGGCAAGTGTCGCAATATCGTACCCTCGGTATCGCAATATGCCGTTTTCACCGTCAACAAAGGTGATATCGCTTAAACAGGATCCGGTATTAACAAAACCATTATCATAGGTTATGCAACCTGTCTCTTTACGCAAGGAGCTTATGTCGATTGCCGTTTCCCCTTCAGTGCCTATTATTATCGGCAGTGAAACGGTTTTGTCGCCGATGATGAGCTTTGCGGTTTTTTCGCTATCCATGATGTCCTACTCCTTGTTCTTTGGGAATTGTACGGGCAATTACCGTCCCTTGAATTGCCGCAAATATATTTCCATAAGTTCTTTTTCGAATAAAGCCCTTTTTTTCTCGGTCACCATTTTCCTTACCGCGGGAAGCAGTTCAGCCGCTTCCTCATTAGTCAATTCAATGGAAAACTCCGCAAGTTTTTCCTGAAGCGAAGTCGTTTCCGTGTGTTTGCCGATAAGTATCTGGCGCGTGCCGCCAACGACGCTTGGCGAAAAGGCCTCATAGGTTTCCGGGGCATTCTTCAAAACAGAGCTGTAAAAACCAGCCTCATGGGAAAAAACGCCGCTGCCGAAAATGGGTTTGCTTTCCCAGAGTTTGCGGCCGCTGAATTCGGCCACGGCCTTGGAAACAGGAAGGAGCTTGTCGAGCACAACATTAGTCAAGCGATGCTCGGTAAAAGCCAAGGCCATCGCAACCTCCTCAAGGCAGGCATTTCCCGCCCTTTCACCAAGCCCGTTTACAGTCACATTTGCAAATGTGGCGCCCGCGTCAAGCGCAGTGACCGTGTTCGCTGTTGCCATGCCAAAATCGTTATGCATATGTACTTCAATCGGTAACTGGATTTTAGACTTGAGCCAGGTGATCTCTTCATGGGCTTTCAAAGGGGAAAGTATGCCGATGGTATCGCAATAGCGGATACGGTCGGCCCCTGCATTTTTCCCGGCCTCAAAAAAATCGAGCAGATACTCGTGGTTTGCACGCGATGCGTCTTCCGCGCTGAGCAACACATACAGGCCGTTGCTTTTTGCGAAATTTACCGTTGTCCGAATCTGTTCGAGCACCCAAGCCTTTGTCCGGTGCAATTTTTTCTCAATGTGAATGTCGGACGATGAAATGGAAATGCATACTGCGTCTACACCGCACGACAGCGACCATTGAATGTCTTCGGTGTCGGCCCGGTTCCAGGCAAGAATACTGGCAGGCAATTTCAGTTCGCAAATCGCCTTGATTGCCTCGCATTCGTCACCACCCATTGCAGGAATACCAACCTCGATCTGATCCACCCCTGCTTCAGACAGCAGCTTTGCAATTGATATTTTCTCTGCAGGAGAAAACACTACCCCTGCCGTTTGTTCGCCATCTCGAAGAGTCGTATCAATCAGATACACCTTTTCTTTATTTGTCATTTTGCCGCCCCGTTTTTAATAACAGTGTACATGGCTTTTCCCATGTCGGAAGGATCGTCGACCACGGTAACATTGGCAGCTTTAAGAGCATTTATTTTATCTGCCGCAGTCCCGCTTGAACCGCTGATAATCGCGCCGGCATGTCCCATCCGGCGTCCCTGAGGCGCAGACCTTCCTGCGATAAACGCAACTACCGGTTTTGTACTGTTTTTGCTTATCCATTCCGCGGCATTTTCCTCGTCGGAACCGCCAATTTCACCGATGAGAACAATTCCCTTTGTTTCATCGTCTTTTTCGAACATTTCAAGCAGGTCGATAAAGCCGACGCCATGAATAGGGTCGCCTCCCATACCAACACATGTTGATTGGCCGAGCCCGAGCGATGTAAGCTGCCAGACAGCTTCATATGTCAATGTCCCGGATCTGCTGATGACGCCTATTCCACCTTGTTTATGGATGTATCCCGGCATGATTCCGATTTTGCATTTTCCTGGGGAAATAATACCGGGACAGTTTGGGCCGATTAGCGTTGCGCCGCACGACAATACCGTTGCACGGGCCTTAACCATGTCTTTTTGCGGAATTCCTTCCGTAATGCAAACAATCAACCGTATCCCAGATTCAGCTGCCTCTTCAATTGCATCGCCGGCAAAAAACGGGGGAACAAAAATCATTGTTGCATTTGCCCCATGGTTCCGAACGGCGTCGGCAACAGTATCGTATACAGGGATATTTTTATCGAATAATTGGCCGCTTTTGCCCGGAGTAACACCTGCAACAATCTGCGTACCATACTCCCTGCAAAGCGTTGTGTGAAAACCGCCGGCCTTTCCTGTTATACCTTGACAGATCACTCTGGTTTCGGAATTAATAAGAATCGACATACGTTCCTTTCGAAAGATGCACCGCTTTCGCGACGGCCTGTTTCAAATCTTTTGCCAGTTCGAAAGATCCGCCACTTTCCTTAAGAAGCTCCATGCCGCGTTCCGCTTCTGTTCCATCAAGCCTGACAACCAGCGGTACCTTCACATGGACCTCTTTGCTCGCTGCAAGAAGGCCGGCGGCAATAATATCGCAACGGACAATACCCCCGAAAATGTTCACCAGAATGACCTTAACGTCAGGATCGCTTGTCAATATTCGCAGCGCGGCCGTGGCAGCTTCCACATCAACATTACCGCCAACATCAAGGAAATTAGCAGCATCACCACCATACAATTTAACCGCGTCCATGGTTGCCATGGCAAGACCGGCGCCATTGACCATACAGCCAATCGCCCCGCCTGAGACCTTGACATAATTTAAATCGTACAAAGCGGCATCAGCCTCAAGCGGATCTTTATTGCTTTGTTTTTCAAATTCAATCCACTCCGGATGGCGACCGAAGGCATTGTCATCAAGGATCATTTTTCCGTCGAGCGCAACAAGATCGCCAAACGGCGTTGAGGCAAGCGGATTGATTTCCACAAGCGTCGCGTCATTGTCGATAAAAGTCTTAAATAGCGAATTCAGAAACTTTTGTGTCGTTTTTAAAGCAACCGTATTATTTGCAAACAAGTAATGAACTCGTCTTGCCTGGTGATCGGCAACTCCTCGCAAAACATCGAGTTTAATCCTTAAAACCGATTCAGGCTTTTCCTTGGCAGCGATTTCTATTTCCATTCCACCGCATTTCGAAACCATAAGTACAGGGCAGGATGCTGCTCTGTCAATGGCAATTGCTGCAAAATATTCGGAGGTAATTTTTTGCCCTTCTTCGATTAACACTGCATCAACAGGCAGACCCGAAGAACCGGTTTGCGCGGTTTTCACGACCATTGCCCTGATTTCCTTGTACGCAGCCATACCCTCCTGTAAGGTATTCGCCTTCTTAACGGCCCCCATTTTTCCTCTTCCGCCGGCCAATATTTGCGCTTTAAGAAAAAGCGGAAACGCAAGCGTATCGAACGCAGTTTGAGCTTCGGTTTCAGTCCTGGCAACAATGCCATGCGGCGTTTGAATGCCGCATTCACGAAGCAGTTTTTTTGCATTATACTCATGCAGATACATTCAAAAGCCCCTCTTTCTTGCTCCGCCCCATATCATACCCCAGTTTCAACGCCTGCAAATTGAGCGCAGGCTTTTTATGCGCAAAACGCGTAGCAACCGCGATTTCAGCGGCCGGATAGCTTACGATGTCGCACACACCGATAATTGTACCCATAAGGACAATATTTGTTGTCAACATGTTTCCGATAATATCCAGAGCAGATTTGCAAATTGGAAAACAAAGAATGTTTTTTCCGATCGGGCCAAGGGTGTCGACGCTTTCTTCGTCTGCAATTATTACCACCGAATCATCCAATCCCCTGCAATACAACCTGAATGCTTCGCGCGACAGGGCCGCGACGCAATCGGGTTTGACAACTTTCGGATAATCGATGGGTTCGGCGGAAATGATCACGTCGGTTTTGCTTGCGCCGCCGCGCGCTTCGGGACCATACGACTGGGTCTGGACGGCAAACGTGTGGTCATAAATGGTCGCCGCTTCACCAAGAAGAATCCCCGTGGTGATGATCCCTTGTCCACCGGTTCCGCTTATCCGGATTTCATATCTATTTGGTTTCATGGACCCGCTCGAAAAGATGTGTGTATGAGTCGGAATATTCCCTGCGGTTTTCGCTAAACAATTCCCCGGTCAAATACTTACCTGTCAACTGTTCTGCCGTCATGAGTTGCGCGTCTTTGGCGGAAATCGCCTTATCTCGCTGTTCCTGCAAAAGGGCTACAGGGCTTGACTTTTTATTCAACTTTCCATAATGTGTAGGACACGCGCACACTGCCTCGACAACGGAAAACCCCTTATTTTTTATTGCATTGACAATGAGTTTTGGCAACTGACGCGCCTGATAGGTGGTCCCGCGGGCAACGTAGGTGGCGCCGGCTGCAATGGCAAGTTTACAAATATCAAAAGGCGTTTCCACGTTTCCGTACGTCGCGGTTGTTGCGAACGCACCGCGCGGCGTAAGCGGGCTGTATTGACCGCTGGTCATACCGTATATATTATTGTTGAATATTATCAATGTCAAATCAAGATTTCGCCTTGCAGCCTGGATAAAATGATTTCCTCCTATGGCCGTGGCGTCACCATCCCCAGACATGACAAGAACCGTGAGCTTCGGGTTGGCGACCTTGATTCCGGTCGCAAAAGGCAATGCCCTGCCATGGGCCGTATGGACCGTATTGAGGTCAAGGTATCCGGCAGAACGCGACGAGCAACCGATTCCCGAAACAGCAGCCACATTGTTGCGATCGAGAGAAAGCATTTCCAGGGCCTTGACTATCGCGTGCAAAACAATGCCGTTTCCGCATCCAGGACACCAAATATGTGGAAGTCTGTTCTGCCGTAAATAATCTTGTGACTGAAGAGCTATACAGCCATTGCAAGCATCGGTCGCTCCGGCAGTAGATACTGTTGTGGCGGTTTCACCCGCAATTGAGCGGGATGACATTTCTTGTTGTATGGTTTCATTCATGATTGATGCACCCTGCTGAAAGAGTGTGGCTCCATTCCTCTAAAACCGAAACAATTTCCGATGGTGCAATAGGTAATCCATTTGCCTTGTTTATGACCCGAAGCTCGACATCAAGACCAATGATAGAGCGAACGGTTGTGGTCATTTGACCGAGGTTCATCTCAACAAGCAAGAACCGATCGCACATTTTTGCAAGCCTTTGCAGTTGCTTCACAGGAAACGGGTGCAGCGTGATGATCCGGAAAATCCCAATCTTTTTTCCCTGCGCGGCAAGAAGTTTTTTGGCCCGTTCGGCCGAACGGGCAGTAGAGCCATATGCAATGATGATTTGTTGGGCATTTTCGGTATCGATTTCCTCGGCAAATGCCAATTCATCGGTGCGCGACAGGACCTTATTGACAAGAAATGAATTGAGCTCGCCAGCCCGGTTAGGGTCGTTTGTGGGAAATCCGTCCTGATCGTGAACAAGACCGGTCACATTGTAACGATATCCCTCTCCCATTGCCGGCATGGCCGTAACCGTGTTGCCTTCAATTTTAAAAGGATGAAATTCCTCTGGCGTCGTTGTCGGCTTTAATCGGTTTTCCCTGCGTATCAATTCCGACGGCGGCACCATCAACAGTTCACGCATATGCCCAACGACTTCATCGGGTAAAAATATCACGGGAATGCGAAGCCGCTCAGATATATTGACACACCATATTGCTAAATAGTACATTTCGGAAACCGTTGCAGGGGCAACCACGACAACGGGGTGATCTCCATGCGTGCCCCATATCGCCTGCATGACGTCCCCTTGCGCAGGAGATGTGGGCATTCCTGTCGACGGCCCGCTGCGCATCACGTTGACGATCACACAGGGAATCTGGGCCATACCCGAGTAGCCGATCAGTTCCTGCATAAGCGAAAATCCCGGCCCAGACGTAGCAGTCAACGACTTGCTGCCGGCCAATGAAGCTCCCAATATGGCTCCAATACTTGCAATTTCATCCTCCATTTGAATAAACGCACCTTTTATCCGGGGAAGCCGTTCGGAAAGGATTTCCGCAATTTCCGTTGACGGCGTAATGGGATATCCGGCAAAAAACCGTACCCCGGCGGCCAAAACGCCTTCTGCGGCCGCCTCATTGCCCTGAAGAAAGCGTTTTTGGAAAACACCGCCTTCGGTATCGAAAAGAATCTGATTCATCAATTCCTTTGGGGTTTTCATTGTTCCTTAGCTTTCTGGGGTTTGCAAAGGATAGGTAGAAATTTCTATTGCAAAGTCTGGACAGCGATCAACGCAAAGCATGCATTTAATACATTTGTCTTCATTTATAACTTCCGGAAACCCGTTTTTATCTTGCACAAAAACTGTTTTAGGGCAAAACGCAGCACAAATCCCACAACTTTTGCAAAATTTAGGATTTACGGTAACACGAGGTTTTTCACGTCCTGGTTTTTCATCCATAAAATCTTTCTATGCTTGCAAAAAATCATTGCACTGAATTTCGCTTTTTACAACAGCCCTTTTTTATCTTCAAACACAACAAAAGCAATATTAAGCAATCATCATACCGTTTTTTATAAATCGGAAATCTTTTAGCTTTTTATAAGATTTTATAGATTTTTACAGACCTTTTTCGAAATTTTAAAAAATAGCACACAAAACTGGGTATGCCGACCAGTAAAAAAACAAGAAAGCTCAAAGAATTACAGCAGAAATTATCAGCTACAGTATAATTGGTGTTCAAATTCGATAAATAGTGCAGCATATTTGATGCACAGTTTGTCATGTACCTTTATAACACCTTATAATTAATGACATTACAACACCTAAACACGTGCATCATTTTTGATGCACCGTGCACACATTTATTCGTTTCCTGCTGACAAGTCAGTTTCTTCTTCAAATGGAAATGTTATGTAGAACGTAGTACCTTGGCCTTTGCAACTTACAAATCGCAAGTTTCCACGATGCTTTGAAACTATTCCATACGATATAGATAATCCAAGCCCAGTTCCTTTTCCGATACCTTTTGTTGTAAAGAAAGGTTCCATGACCTTGCCTATAATTTCATCCGATATTCCTGTACCGGTATCGCGAAAATTGATTTCGAAACCGTTTTTTCCTTCTTTAAATGAAATATTCAAAAGCCCTTCGCCATGAGGAGCCATAGCATCAAGCGCATTGCTAAGAAGGTTTAAAAAAACCTGCTGTAATTCTCCCGAACATCCGTCGAATTTATGTACCTGGTTTTCCAGGTCTTTTGAAACAGTAATATTGCTTTTTCGAAACCCATGCTCCATGAATACAAGAGTTTCATTAATTAATTGGGGAAAATTTATGCTGCTTTTAAGCTCGACCGACTGGCGTGCAAAACTGAGCAGCCCTTTGGTGATGTCTCCAATGCGCATCAATTGTATTTCAAATTTATCAAGATCTTTCTGCGCCTGAACCAAAAACGTTTCCCTGTCGGGAAATAGCGACTTGAGAAAACCGGTCTTAGCCAGAAGTATGCAAACCGGGTTATTTATTTCATGGGCCACACCCGCTGCAAGTTGCCCTATCATCGCCATTCTCTCTTTTACTATCAATTGGGACATAGTACTCTCGACCTTTTCGGCTTCCTGCCGTATCAGGTCTTCACGGCGTTTATTGATGGTGCCTAGCGCCCCAAAAATCAGGTAAAACAAAATCGGGTGCAATAGAAATACGAGAAGAAAATGATAGGTGCGAACAACAAACAACATAGAGTGAAAGGAAAGCGGCAGTCCTAGTGTGAATAAAACAAGACCCACAGTGACAAACGGAACCGGTATTCCCCATGCAAATCCGAAAAGTGAATAAAGATTTGACAAGGGATTATACGTATACGCATCCCTAAACGAAACGAAAAACTCAGGGACTATCAATCGTAAACGTGATAACTTCCGGTTCCGGATTGCATTGGAGAGCTTATCGGCGTCCATTTTATTCCTTATTTTCGGAAGATGGCTTGATCCAGGTATCACGTTTTTCTTCGTCAACAATAACAGAGTCTTTTATTGCAGCGGGTTGGATATGATATTTTCTGATAAGCCGTTGAAATGATGACCTATGTATTCCAGCCATATCAGCAGCGGCCGATACATTGCCCTTGCTCTTTTGGAGCAATGCAAGGACATAATTTTTTTCAAAATGTTCAAGCGCATCGGATTTTGCATCGTTGAACGGGACCTCGGAATCAATTGATTGAGGATCCGATGCGGATTCTTGAGAAGGTTTATTGCGGATTTGGTCCGGCAGGTTGGAAGGTTCAATCACGGCGGAGTCGGCCATGGATGCGCCTTGATGGACCGCATTTTCGAGTTCACGGACGTTTCCGGGCCATTGGTATTTCTTAAGAAGCGACATAGACTCCAATGAAACCTGCATGGACGTTTTATGGGTTGCATTAAAAGAATCGAGGAAGTGGTTGACAAGGACAGAAATATCCTCAATGCGTTCCCGAAGGGGCGGCACCTTGATCCGAATAACATTAAGGCGGAAATACAGGTCTTCACGGAACTTTCCATCCTTAACAAACTGTTCCAGGTCGCGGTTTGTCGATGCGATTATCCGAACATCAATCGGAATTTGTTCCTTGCCGCCAACCCGCCTTATTTCCCGTTCCTGCAAAACCCTCAGCAGTTTTGCCTGTAACGTCAAGGGCAATTCGCCTATTTCATCCAGAAAGAGCGTGCCTTTGTCTGCGAATTCAAACAATCCGATATTGCGGTTTACTGCTCCGGAAAAGGCCCCTTTTTCATGACCGAATAGCTCACTTTCCAAAAGCGACTCCGGCAATGCGCTGCAATTTATGGGGACAAAAACATTGTCTTTTCTCTTGCTGTTAAGGTGGATGGTTTTTGCGACCAATTCCTTGCCTGTACCGCTTTCACCGGTTATCAAGATACTCGATTCAAAGGTCGCAATCTTCTGAATTGAATTGAGCACCTCGCGTATGGACAGGCTTGCGCCGATAAAGGTATGCTCGATCGTCGTATTGGAAAGTTTTCGCTTAAGACTAAGGTTTTCCTCTTGCAGTTTGCGCACCGATAAGGCCCTATCGATGACTGATATCAACTGACTGGACATAAAGGGCTTAACAAGATAATCAAAGGCACCAATCTTCATTGCGCCGACAGCCGATTCAATGGTAGGATATCCTGTAAAAATAATGAACATTGATCCTGGATTCGCCTTTTTGCCGGCAGATAGAATTTGCATGCCATCAACCTTGGGCATCATCAGGTCAACAAGAACAATGTCAAAAATTTTCGCCGAGACAATCGTAAGCCCTTCACTACCGTCAGAGCATGTTTCAACCTCATATCCTTGGGCAGTAAGAATATTGGAACATGTTTCAACCATGTCGGGCTCATCATCAATAATACATATAGTTCCCTTAGACATTTCCAACTCCCCTGCTTGTTGTTTTTGAGCCTTTTTGCTTGCCTATAGCCTGCATCATATTTGCCGCACTTTTCTTTACGAAAATCACTATCCATTTTTAAGAACCAAGAAATTTGTTATGGCAACTATATACGCAAATTGTGAACCAAAAACATGCTTTTCAACGCGGGTATTAAAAAAGGCCAGCTTTTGAAAAAAAACAGGCCTTTTCAAATCGGTAGTGAAGAAAATTGAATTGCCTTCATAATAAACAAACTTTCGATTGGACTTATTTTATTGAAGTCAGGCTCACCTGTATCGAATGGAGCTTTTTAACTTCATTCTCTTCTGTAGCAACAAGTTCATTATCAATATATTGTTTCCTTTAAAAAAGGTGTCCGAATTTTACTCTCTGCTCAAAACCGCCTTCACTTTATTCTTTAGCAAGTCAAAGTCAACAGGTTTTTCTAAAAATTCGGAGACCGGCATCCACTCGGCGTCGATATCCTGATTGCTGAAACCTATCGGGATTTTCTGATTTATCGCAGAAAGCATGAGGACGGGGATCCGCTTTTCGCTTGCAGATTTTCTTGAAATCCATCGCGCAAGATCAAATCCCCCTGAAGCATTACCGGGGAACATTACATCAAGCAAAACAAGGTCGGGGTTTCGCAACTCAATTGACTTTTTCGCTTCTTCAAGGTCCAATTTTATTTCAATTTCATACCCTTCTGCAGCCAGGACCTTTGCCGAGGCATTTGCAAGGTCAGGATCATCGTCGACAACAAGGATGTACGACATAGTAAAATCCTTTCATTGAGTCAAGGTATTCTAAAAATGGTGGTTCCGCTCGCCAAGCCCACGCCTTCTTCAAGAACAACGGATTAAAACTTGTCGTAAAAGATGTCTGTGGACAATAGCCCTTTTTCGACAAGCACTCTCGTCACCGCTTCGATCATTGGGGGCGGGCCGCACAAAAACGCCTGGCGCTTGACATTTGCCGACAAATGCTTGTCGACCGACAAATGCACAAAGCCGTGTTCTCCATTCCACTGTTCGCCTTCCTTGACAGGATCGGAAAGAGCATACATAACCTTGAGTGATGGGTGCATTTTTGCCAATTCCAAAAACTCGCTTAGATAAAACACATCTTGCATAGTCCGGCATCCGAAGAAAAGCCAACATGAACGCTGTGGCCATTTTTCGTAAAGGGAATAAATGATGTTTTTCATCGGCGCCATCCCGCAGCCGCCGCCCACACAAATGATTTCGGTTTCCGGATCTTCACTAAGGCGAAATTCGCCATACGGGCCGGTAAATTCCACTGTGTCGTTTTCTTTGAGACTGTGAAGA
>Ga0182027_10002236_pt1 | contig 31596 bp, 27 predicted proteins | sample 712E1DmetaG_FD_121300 | JGI IMG/M metagenome (GOLD analysis project Ga0182027, IMG submission 121300) | Permafrost microbial communities from Stordalen Mire, Sweden - 712E1D metaG (Illumina Assembly) | ecosystem: Environmental > Terrestrial > Soil > Wetlands > Permafrost | place: Sweden...
CTCCTCTTGGAGAATAAGAAAGAGGGGGTATGTTCTCTTAAGAAAAGTCTATTTTGAATCGTAGGCCCATTTCAGATAGATGGAGCCCCAGGTGAATCCTCCTCCGAATGCAGCAAGTATGAGGATATCTCCTTTTTTAAGTTTTTTTTCGTATTCCCAGATACAAAGAGGAATAGTTGCTGTGGTTGTATTTCCGTAATTCTGTATATTAATCATCACTTTCTCGGGGGGTAAGCCCATTCTTCTTCCTGTTGCGTCAATAATACGCAGATTTGCCTGATGTGGCACCAGCCATGCAATATCTTCAGATTTGAGATTATTCTTCTCCATGATTTCTGCAGCAATGTCGGCCATATTGGAGACAGCAAACTTAAATACTGTTTGTCCTTCCTGGTAAATAAAATGTTCCTTAGCATCAACAGTTTCATGAGAAGCTGGTTTAACAGAACCGCCTGCTTTCAGATGCAAATACTTCCGACCGGAGCCATCTGTCCGGAAAATATAGTCCATTATACCAACCTCTTCCATAGTGGGTTCCAGCATTACAGCGCCGGAGGCATCCCCAAAAAGAGGACATGTTGTACGATCAGTGTAATCAGTAATTGCTGACATCTTGTCTGCTCCGACAATAATTACCTTCTTATATCTTCCTGTTTCAATATATGCAGCGCCTGTCTGTAAAGCAAACAAGAAACCTGAACAGGCAGCATTAAGATCAAAGCTGAAAGCATTTTTTATGCCGACTTTATCGGAAATAATATTCGCTGTGGCAGGAAAGAACATATCGGGAGTAGCTGTAGCACAAATTAGCAAATCGACCTCTTCGGGAGATGTTCCGGTTTTTTCAAGCAGGCCTTTTACTGCTTTCTCACCGAGGTCTGAAGAACCGAGCCCTTCTCCTTTGAGAATTCTTCTTTCCTTTATTCCAACTCTCTGCATTATCCACTCATCAGAAGTATCAACCATTCTTGAAATCTCATAGTTATCTAATCTGTATTCCGGGACCCAGGAGTTTATTCCAGTAATGGCTGCACGTAATTTTCCCATGATTAGATAGCTTCTTTAATTTTCTGTGCCAGATCTGCTTTAACGACATCTCTGGTTTGCAGAATCATGTTCATTATAGCTTTTCTTTTAGAAATACCATGGCCGATTACAACATTGGCATTAATACCAACAATTGGTGACCCGCCTATATTCTCAAAGTCCAAACTATCAAAAAATGAGTCTTTCAGATTACGTGCTTTATATAAAGAGTGGAATGCTTCTGCCTGTTTGAGGACAATATTTCCTACAAATCCATCACATACAATAACATCGGTCATAGCTTTAGTGAAAAGGGAATTTCCTTCAATGTTACCGGTAAAATTAATGTTTGGATCTCCTTTCATCAACTCATAAGCTGCTTTTACAGCAGGGGTACCCTTTGATTCTTCTTCTCCAATATTAAGAAGGCCAACAGTAGGATTTTCAATGCCAAGAACATATTGTGCGTACAGAGAACCGAGAAGTCCATATTGTGAAAGTACATCAGGTTTGCAATCAGGGTTTAAACCGACATCGAGAATAACTGAACATTTTCCGGTTAGCGAAGGAATCAGCGTTGCAAGAGCCGGTCTAAAAACTCCAGGAATAACATTTACAGTATAACTTGCTCCAACAAGCATGGCTCCTGTATTGCCCGCACTGCAAAAGCCATTAATAAGTTCACTTTTCAGCATACCGAATCCGACAGCGATACTGGAGTTCTTTTTCTGTGAAAATGCTTTGGCAGGCTGATCAGCCATTTCAATAACCTGAGAGGTGCCGATAAGATCAAATGAAGAAGGCTCCACCGACATTTTATTCAGTTTGGTCAGTATCCAGTTCTCATCACCGATCAGGACCAGCTTCTCATCTATTAATAATTTACTGAGAGAATCAATTGCACCTTCAATTACCGTATCAGGAGCAAAATCTCCTCCCATTACATCAACACCAATTTTCATGATATCTCTGTTAGGAAGCCGTATTAAGCAGATACTTTCTTTTCAATTGCAAGCTTACCCCGGTAAAAACCGCATTCCGGACAAACTCTGTGATATTGAACCGATGAGTTGCAGTTAGAACAAGTGCTTACAGTAGGTGCAGTGGCTTTGTAATGAGTCCTGCGCTTATCTCTTCTGGTTTTTGAGTGTTTATGTTTCGGATGTGCCATTTCAAATTTATTTAATTATTGTTTATCAATTTTTTTAACTGATCCCACCTTGGATCACTGCCTTTTTCATTAACTACGATATGCTGGTTTAACTTTTCAAGCATATCCGGGTCACATGAATTCTTGCCCGTATTATCTGCGGGGTGGATCCTTTGAATCGGAAGAGCAAGATGTATGAACTCATAAAGATATTGTTTAATATCGAGTTCATTCATATCTGCGGGTATGGTTATCATATCCGGATTGTTGTCATCCCAATTCTTCCCAAACTTAACCAGTAATCTGTTCTCACATTCAATAGGATGAAAAAACATATCCAGACACCTGTCACAGCATATTCTGACCTTACCCCTTATTTTAAAAAAAAGGTCAAAATGAGAAGATCTTTTATCCAGTTCTATATAAACCGAAAGATTACCTTCCTTTATTTCTGATTCCTCAAATTCCTCAAAAAACTTGTTCCCTATCTCAAATTCAAAAAGGTGGTGTCCCTCTTTTAATCCGCTTATCGGTATAATAAATAAACCGGACATCTCTTTTAAATTTTGGTTTGCAAAAATATAAATCCTTCTTCAATTAAAAAAATTATCAACAAAAAAGTAACATTTTAAAGTTAAAATGGCAACTAACCGGTAGAAAACTGCAACTTACCGAATTGATGTTATAATTGGATTTCATGATGATTATCTTTGAATCATGTTTAAAATTATAATCAGATGAGAAACAGAGAACATCATCCGCGAATAGGTATAGGGCTTTTTTTAATAATTCTTGGGCTGGCTCTTTTGATCGCTACAAATGACCTGCTCCATCTTGGGAGTGTGGGAAGTTATTTTACATGGCAGACTGCTTTGATCTTTATTGGTGCAATACTCCTTGTAAACCTGAATTTTATCGGGGGCATTCTGCTCATTTCCGGAGGAATATGGTTTTATATGGAGGATCAATTTGTCATCATTCCTTCATTAATAAGAACCATCTACTGGCCGGCTGTAATAATGTTGCTTGGCCTGTCATTTATAATATCTTCTTTATTTAAAGGTAAAAAGAATATAAATTAATTCAGAAACAAATAAATTTATAACTATGGAAACAAATGGAAATTGGAAAGATGAACGTCGTGCATGGAAGCGTGAGCATCATCATCATCATCTTGAACACAACAGGGCAATAATCGGAGTCATCCTGGTTATTGCAGGGTTATTCCTTGTATTGAGAAACACAGGGATCTTCCCCGATATGATTGATAATGTTGTTTTCAGCTGGCCTATGCTGCTTGTGACGATCGGTCTTATTATGACAATAGGATCTTCAGGTAACAGAACATCCGGTATAATCATTATGGCTGTTGGAGCCTTCTTCCTGATCCCGCGTATATTCAGTGAAACATTTCATGTTTATAATCTTTTCTGGCCTTCAATATTTATTATAGTCGGAGTCATCTTTATTTTCTCCAAAAGAAGAGGATGGAATTCTGTTTCGACCGCATCTGCAGTCGGAGATGATTATATAGACTATGTAAATGTTTTCAGTGGAGGTGAGCGGCAAATTGTTTCTCAGAATTTCAGAGGAGGAAAAGTAACCGCAATTTTCGGAGGAAGCGAGATTGATCTTACCAGGGCAAATCTTGCTCCCGGAAGATCTGAACTGGAACTTGCCTGCATTTTTGGCGGAACAACAATAATTGTACCCGACGACTGGTTTGTCACAATCGAAGTAACTCCTGTACTTGGAGGATTTGGTGATTCACGGAAATTAAACCCCGGAAGATCCGTTGACACAACAAAACAACTTGTGATTAAGGGGGCTGTTATATTTGGAGGAGGAGAAATAAAGAGCTATTAACATTTCTGATTCATGATACATCCTGTTCTTGAAAAAAGAGGGCGACATATAATCTGGTGGCTGGTCTGGCTTTTCCTTGGGCTTGGCCAGTCTCTTTTATTCTATTTTGCTTATGGGGGATTTCCAAATATCGGTATTGTAGACGGGCTTATTTCCATTATAGTTTATTCAGGAATCTCTTTGGTCATATGGTATCCATTCAGTTATTTCAATAATAATATAGAAAAACCTGGTGTCCTGATATCAAATCTTGTTACCTTAGGTGCAATCTCAGTTGCGTTATGGGCTCTGGGAACAAAATCTCTCACTTCCATCATATTATCACAGGGAAATAACTATCAGGCATTTTGGGATGCAACATTTCCATATCGTATTGGTACCGGTGTTTTTATTTTCTGCCTTGTGATACTAACCTATTACCTTTTCATCAGTCTCAATAACCTTGCAGAAAAAAATGCACGCCAGGCCAGACTTGAAAGTCTGGTCAGAGAGACTGAATTAAAAATGCTACGATCACAGATCAATCCTCATTTCCTTTTCAATAGTCTGAATTCGATCAGCTCACTTACAATAACCGACCCGGAAAAAGCAAGGGATATGGTTGAAAAACTGTCAGAATTTATGAGATATGCTCTTTCACAAAAAGATGAGCAGCCAGTATCTCTTTCTAATGAGCTTGAAAATCTGCGGTTATACCTTGATATTGAAAAAGTAAGATTCGGGGATAAGCTTTCGACCGAAGAGATTATTGAAAATAACTGCCTTGATTTTAAAATCCCCGTTATGCTGTTACAACCGCTTTACGAAAATGCTGTTAAACACGGCGTTTATGAAAGTACCGAATGCGTCAAGATTAAAACTCAGGCAAAAATCAGTGACGGGTATATTGAAATAACTATCAGCAATGATTACGATCCTGATTCATCATCAAGAAAAGGAACCGGAACCGGGCTGTTAAATGTTACAAGGAGGCTTGAATTGTTCTATGGTAACAAGGCATCTATAAAAACATTGAAAAAAGATGGGATTTATATCGTGTCTTTATATTTACCTACTGAATATTTATAAAAATTATTTGATAATTAATATCTAATTTTATGGGAATAAAATGAAAGGAATTTTTAACGCCTCAGGGACCCAGGAAAACTATGGAAAAAATAAGAATAGTAATAATTGACGATGAAACCCCGGCTCGGGAAATTATTAAACATTATTTAAAAGAGGTAGAAAATGTAGAAGTAATAGCTGAATGTTCTGATGGCTTTTCAGGCTTGAAATCAATATCATCAATGAAACCTGACTTGGTTTTCCTTGATATCCAGATGCCCAGACTTACAGGAATTGAATTGGTTGAGGTTTTGACTGAAAAACCAAAGATCATTTTTACAACAGCTTATGATCAGTTTGCAATTAAAGCTTTTGAACTGAATGCTGTCGATTATCTGATGAAACCTTTTCCAAAAAGAAGATTCCTGGAAGCTGTCAAAAAAGCAATTGAGAAAATCCGGTCCGGGACAGCAAACAAAGAGTCCGCAAGTCAGCTTCTTGCAATAAAGCCAGAATTTTCTTCACCAGTCAACAGGATTGTTGTTCGAAAAGGAAATGCAATCAATCTTATACCTGTTGAGCAGATCAGATACGTTGAAGCAGAGGATGATTATGTTATGATTCATCATTCCGGAGGAAAGGCTCTGAAACAGCAAACCATGAAATTTTATGAGGACAACCTTCCCAAAAACAGTTTTGTGAGAATTCACCGTTCATATATCGTGAAGATCGAGGAGATAAACAGGATAGAACCTTACACTAAGGATAATTATGTTGCTATTCTGCATTCCGGTGATAAATTGCCTGTCAGCAGGGCAGGATATAAACACCTTAAAGCAGAACTTAACTTCTGAGTTTTTCCTGTTTCAATCTGTTACTTACTTTCCACAAACCGAACCATGTCAACCATGGTTTATACCTTTTTATCCAGATTATTGGCACAGGATCATAACCATGCGTACCGCCCGGGCGGCATCTAAATATACGGTTAGTCCCCAAAATGAGTCCTTTTAATGGTCCATGGATCTTTAATGCATCAAGCGCATATTGAGAACAGGAAGGAACATGACGACAGGAAGGTCTTAATAAAGGCGATATTGAGTACCTGTACAGGTAAATTGGGATAGATAAAATAAAAGAAAATATTGTTCTCAGAATTTTCAGCATCCTGCAAAGATAAAAAATGGAACTGACTATATTTGCCGACATGTCAAAATGACAATATCTTGCATTGTTTTAATGATTGGCAGACAATTTGAGATATTATTTTTTCAAATTTAATTTGGAGGAAAACAAAATGTCTATTTGGATTATTTTTATTGGATTTATGATCCTGAGTTGGATTATAAGTTTGACATTAAAATCAAAATTTAAGAAATATTCGAAAATTCCACTCGACAATGGCATGTCAGGAAAAGAAATTGCCGAGAAGATGCTGAGTGATAATAGCATTTATGATGTAAAGGTTGAAAGCGTGGATGGGCAGCTTACCGATCACTATAACCCTGCAAACAAAACAATAAACCTTAGCCAGGATGTGTTTAACGGCAAAAGCGTTTCAGCGGCCGCCGTTGCTGCTCATGAAACCGGACACGCGGTTCAGCATGCAAAAGCCTATGCATGGCTTGGATTCAGATCGAATCTTGTACCCGTAATAAGCTTTGCTTCAAAGTATGTCCAATGGATTCTCCTTATCGGCATATTAGTTGTACAACGTTTCCCTGCAATTCTGTTGTTCGGCATAATCTTGTTTGCGCTCACAACTATCTTCAGTTTCATTACATTACCGGTCGAGATTAATGCAAGTAAACGGGCCCTGAAATGGCTTACATCTTCCGGAATTACCAGCCATGAAAACCAAGCTTTTGCGCAGGATGCTCTTAAATGGGCAGCATATACCTATGTTATCGCGGCACTCGGGTCCCTTGCAACCTTGTTATATTACATTATGATTTTCATGGGAGCAAGAAAATGATCGTGGAGCTATCATTTTTTTGACAAAAAATCTGAATATTTTCTGCTTGAACGCTCATCCTATGGCAAAAAACAAATATTTGAATCCTTGAGATGAATTATTCTGGAAAGATTTTTTATCTTTAACAGGTTGTATTAAAAACATTTCTACAATGGCAAGTCTCAAGCTTTTACTGGGCATGGTCCCGGCTACTTCTAAAATTGAGCAGGAAGAAAAAGCACTTATTACCGAGTACGAAAAACTACTGGCTTTTTCTGGTTCTGAGCAATTGGCAAGGTATAATGAACTGAATAATCTGGTTAATTCCGCCGATTTCATTCAGAAAAGAAAGGAGATTGAAAATCTGCGTTACAAAAGTTCTGAAGAGTTCGCAAAAGAAAAGGAATTTTTATCCCTTAAAAAGGCTAAAGATATTGTTCTCTACTTCAAAACTATCGATAGCGCGGCATTGAAAAAATTCAATGAACTCGATGGATCTGAAAAGATCGATAAATTTGAAGAGCTACAAAAACTTGTCCAGTCGGCTGAATTCAAAGAAAAAGGCAAGTCAAAGGAATTCAGTGAAAGTGATGATTATAAAAAACTCCAGGAATTTAACCAGCTTAAAGGAAATCAGGAAATTAAGGATTTTTACAAGTTCAAAAGTTCAAAGGAACTTGCAAATTTTAAAAATCTTGACGGGTCAACAAGGCTTTCCAGATATAATGAGTTGAAACAGTACAACGAATCTAAAGAATTTACAGATAAAAAAGCATATCTTCTTGACAAAAAGCGGTTTGAAAAGACCGAAATGTTCAAGGAAGTGGAAGAATTTGAAAAACTTAAGAAGAGCGAGGATATTGTCTGGTACTTCAAAGTAAAAGATTCCAATAAATTTGATGTTCTTAAGCACAGAGAACTAACTTTCAGCGATGAATTCGACAAAGAAAAACTGGATACTAAAAAATGGCTTACAAATTATTACTGGGGAGAAAAACTTCTTAAGGACAGGTATTCTGTTGAATCTGATCTTCAGTTTTATGCTGAAAAAGAAAATTTCCAACAGGGAAACAGTTTTTTAAAGATCATCACCAAACCACAGAAAATTAATGGTAAAGTATGGTCTGTTGCTCATGGATTCAGTCCAAAAGAATTTGGGTATACCTCAGGTATTATTAATTCCGGAACCAGCTTCAGACAGAAATATGGTGTCTTTTCAGCAAAAATCAAACTCGGCGATCCAAATGCAAAATGTGCCTTCTGGCTTCTTGGCGATAAGATAACACCACATATTGACATCTGCAGAACAACCAAAGGAAAGGTCTGGGCTGATCTGTTTTCAGGAGCTGGCAAATCTGTCAGATCTTCAGTGGGCTCCCGTTATGCCAATGATTATTTTATCTTCACACTTATATGGACTGCAGATAAATTACTCTGGAAAATAAACGGCGTTGATGCATTCCAACAAACAGAAAATGTTCCACAGGAAGCAATGTATATCAATCTGGCCGGAGGGTTGGACAAACCTATAAGCGGATCCACAACCATGGAAATTGACTGGGTAAGAGTTTATCAGGCAAAAAACTAGATATAATTAATTGATTAATACATAGATAGGGACGTTTAATTAAACGTCCCTATGTTTTTTATATTAAATTTGTAACAATTCGGTTTTCCATTTCGTCTTATCCTCGTAATCCGGATTATGACAATTAAGGAATATAACAGAGCTGTCGATGAGTATTCTGATTCAGTTTACAGATTTATCCGAGGTAATCTGAAAGACGAAGACCGTGCAAATGATATTGTTCAGGATTCTTATGAAAAGTTATGGCGCCATGTTACTGAAATCGATTTTCAGGTAGCAAAGTCATGGTTATTCACTACAGCATATCACAATATGATTGATATAATCCGGAAAGAAAAGAAAATTACTCCACTGGAAGAATCGCATAAGATGGAAATGATTTACGAATCACACTATTCTGATCTTAATGAGATACTTCATGAGGCATTGGAACGGCTCCCTGAACAACAAAAAAGTGTCGTGCTTTTCAGGGATTACGAAGGATACAGTTATAAAGAAATAGGTGAAATAATGGGATTAAGTGAAGCACAGGTAAAAATAAATATTTACAGAGGAAGGCTTGCTCTTAAAAATTATATCGGAACAATTGAAACTGTAATATAGCCATGCAACCCGACAGAACAAATTATGAAATATGGCTTATTGATAATCTTGATGGGAAGCTTAGCAACTCTCAGAAAGAGCAATTAATTATGTTCCTCGACGATAATCCCGATATCCGGGAAGAATATGAGGAACTATCACAATATTTTATTAGACCCGGAGAATCCTCATTTAACCGTAAAAACCAGCTTAAGAAATCAGCTTCCGATCTTTCCCAATCACAATTTGAATTGCTTTGTGTTGCTTCATCAGAAAATGATCTTTCGGAAAAACAGAAAGATGAAATACAGTCTGTTATTGCTGGAAACCAGGATAAAAGGGAAACCTTGGAATTAATAAAAAGACTTAAACTGATTGCTCCAGATATAAAGTTTAACAAAAAATCAAGCCTGCGAAAATTGACAGCTGGCCAAAGAATTGTTCGTTTATCAGTTATTGGACTAAGTGCCGCCGCAATTGTTTCAATAATGATCTCTCTTTTTAATTTACCTTTCAAAACCAATTATAAACCAACCCCTTTGACAGCCATAGTCATTACAAGCGATACGAACACTGTAAAAGCCGGTAATATAGTTGTTTTGGATAGCAATATTAAAGCTGAAAAGAAAGAAATTCTTCATCCAAACAGTATAAATGTATTTTTGACAATTAATAAATCTGATGAGCCGGAAAAAAAATCTTTCCCAGTTAATTCATTAGTCGGTGACTCTTCAAAAATGACAGAACAAATCGAAAGGGCTAGGATCTCAAAAATAGATTATATTCATGATGTAAAACTGGTTGAAAAAGAATTCACGGATGCACTTCTTGCAACAAATACTGATAAAAAATCATCCATAGAAACGGCAGAAAAGCCAGGGTTCATCAATGCATTTGTTGCCAGGGTATTCAGGGAAAAAATACTGAAATCCAAAACAACCGAAGCCGGTTCAGTCAAAATATATGAAGTTGCTGATGTTGGAATAAATGGCCTTAATAAACTTTTCGGATGGCAAATGTCTCTGCAAAAGACCAGAGATGAAAAAGGGGATCTTAAATCGCTGTATTTCAGCTCAAAGATACTGAAGTTTAATGCCCCTGTCAAAAAATCACAGCTTTAGCAGTAACTTTTTCCTCGGCACATCCGTCCTACTTTTGAAAATAGTTAAAAATTTCAAAATCAAGATCATGAAAAAGATTGGAATAATTCTTATGCTTATAACATTAGCGTTTCATCTTTCCGGACAAGAGGAAGCCAAAGTGAGCCAGAATGAAAAACAGGTAGCTGTTGCATCGGATACAAACGATAATGCAAAAGTAGTTGTTGGAAAAGACCTTTTAAGCGTTGAGGATGGGAAAGATGCTTTCAAAGTCAGAGTTGGAAACAGGGGCCTTAATATTCTCGAGTCTCTTGAAGGGCACAAGATTGCTTTTGAAAAATATTTGAGAAATAATGATTCAAATGAGTTTGATAATCAGGATCAGAACGATAAACCGTCCAGCAGAAGACAACATTTCAGAGGCCACTGGTCAGGTATTGAATTCGGATTTAATAATTATCTCACCTCTGATAATAGCATGGTAATGCCTGGTAATATAGATTATATGACACTTCAGTCAAGTAAATCGAACAATTTCAATATCAATTTTTCTCAGCTTAGCATTGGGATCACAAGACATATTGGAATTGTGACTGGTCTTGGTATTAACTGGAATAACTATCGGTTCGACGGGAATAATAATATTGCAAAAGATGCTAATGGAATGATTGATATACTCAACCCGGCAGGCGTTCTTGAAAAATCAAAACTTGCTACAATTTATCTTACCCTTCCTGCAATGCTGGAAGTACAGGTACCAGCCAACTATCATCGTATAAATATCGCCGGTGGATTTATCGGGGCATTAAAACTTGGATCTCACACTAAAATGGTATTTAAAGATGGAGGTGATGTCAAATCATATGAAGACTTTAACCTGAATTTACTCAGATACGGATTGACAGCTCGTATCGGATATCAGAATTTCCAGATCTACGGAACCTATTATAAGACACCATTATTCAGAACCGGGAAAGGACCTGGTGGTTATGATTTGTATCCTTTTGAAATTGGTTTTGCCTTTACCTTTAATGGCTGATATAAATTAAGATTAAATAGTCTACAGGGATGTTCCATAAAACATCCCTTTTTTTATATTTTTTTCTTTTACATGGCTGCCGTATATTTGCATACATCACAGAACTACACATCATGGAATCCCTCATTTTATCAACAAGAGAGATCAGACGGTACCGCAGGCAGATAATACTTCCTGAAATTGGACTTGAAGGACAAGAAAAACTCAAAAAAGCCAAAGTTCTGGTTGTCGGAGCCGGTGGTCTTGGTTGTCCCGTTCTGCAGTATCTGACTGCAGCTGGTATCGGGAAAATAGGAATAGTGGAATTCGATAAAGTTGATGAATCTAATCTTCAACGACAAGTATTGTATGGCTCTCTAGATGTCGGAAAACTTAAAGCTATTATAGCAAAGAACTGGCTGGAGCATTTAAATTCTTTGGTTGAGGTCGAAATTTTCAATCTCAAATTAGTTGCGACCAATGCCATCGGCATTATCAAAAAATTTGATCTGGTTGTCGATGCAACAGACAACCATGAAGCCATGTATATTATTAATGATGCCTGCATAATCCTTGATAAACCAATGGTTCATGGTGCCATTTTTAAGTTCGAAGGTCAGGTATCTGTATTTAATTTTAAGGGTGGTCCCACTTATAGATGCTATAATCCTTATAAGAAAACGACCACACTGAAAAATTCCATCCCCTCAGATGTGGGTCTGATGGGTGTTTTACCGGGAATTACCGGATCTATAATGGCAAATGAGGTAATTAAAATAATTACCGGAATTGGTCAGGTGCTTAGTGGAAAATTATTGATATTCAACATTCTGAATTATAATTTCTACGCTATCAACATTGAAAATATTCCGGAAAATCACAATATCCGGGAATTAAATACTGATTATTAAAAACTCATTTCTTTTTTATAACCATGAAATTGATTTTAAAAATACTTCTATGGACAGCTATCGGAATAATGTTGACGTTTCTTGTGCTTTTTGGACTGTCTTTCTTTAATCAGGATAACATTGTGAATCTTTTTCTTAAATCAATCAACAAAAACATCTCAACAAAAATGGAAGTCAAGTCCGGCAGTTTTTCCCTATTAAATAAGTTTCCCAAAGCCTCTGTGAAGCTTAACGAACTGCTCGTTCATTCTTCCTCGGGATTTGATCGAAGCCAATTCAAAAGAACAAATACCGATACGCTCCTTTATGCAAAATCGGTATTTCTTGAATTTAAAATGACCGATCTTATTAAAGGGATTTATAACATTGAAAGTATGAGCGTTAACAGCGGTCGTCTGAATCTTTACTCCGATAGTTCCGGAAGGGTAAATTATGAGATTACAACCAATAATTCTTCTTCCTCTGATAAGGAATTTGTAATCAATCTTGAAAAAGTTAATGTTTCTAATCTCATCACTTCTTATATCAACACTTCAACAAGTCTTAACATTAATGGCCTAATAAAAAATGGCCGGTTTAAGAGCAGGATTGCAGGCGATAATATTGACCTGACAGCAAATTCATCTCTTCAATTGTCGCACCTGGAAATATTCCCGCTATTTCTGAGAACCAGTACTTCGGCTTCACTCGATTTAAATCTTTATAAATCTGAAAGTGGAATTTTATTCAGAAAAGGAGTACTTAAAATTGAAAATTATAATTTTGGAATCTCGGGATTTATTTCAAAAACTGATAACCTTGATTTGAAAATCACGGGAAGCAATATCGACATCGCAAAAATTAAAAAATATCTGCCGGCAAAATATCTTGATAAGTTCATGGAATATGATCTTGCTGGTATCTTAAAGCTTGATTGTGATCTTAAAGGGCTTGTTAATCGTACAAATAATCCGGATATCACGATTAATTTTTCAATAGACAAAGGACGTGTTTTTCATGTAAAATCAAATAAAAAACTTGAGAAACTTACTTTGAAAGGAAGCTTTAATAACGGCAAACTTAAAAGCCCTGAAACTAGCATATTATCAATCAAACAGGTAAAAATGTCTCTTGGCTCTTCAGAATATGCCGGTTCTTTTTTGCTTGAAAATTTTAAATCTCCTGAAATTAGTCTGATTTTTTCAGGTGAATTAATCCCGTCAGACCTGACAGAATTTCTTAATTATAAAAATGTTTCATGGTCAAAAGGATCTGTAAAAGTTAATTTAAAATTATCCGGAAATCTGCCTGTAAAAGAAAAATATTCCATCGACGATTTCGTGAAGTTGAATCCTGAGGCTGATCTGCATTTCAATTCAATGGGAATAGGATTAAATGACAACAAAATTATAATAAGTGATATCGATGGAAATTTAATGGTTGCCAGTCTTTCCTGGGCTAAAGATTTCATCTTCTCTTACAAAGGACAGCGGGTAAAAGTAGATGGGGAATTTACCAATCTGCCTGCCTGGCTTGCTGGCCGACCGGTTTATATAAAAGCCGTTGCCACTATTTCAGTTGATAGTTTTATTCCATCTTTATTTTTGCCTGATTCTTTATCTGCCTCTTCAAAACAAACTTCTTTTAAGCTACCCGAGGGAGTCGAATGTAACATTAAATTTAAAATTGATAATCTGAATTATAAGAAATTTTCCGCTAGCGACATTAAAGGGACGCTTATTTACAAACCTGGATTATTAACTTTTAAATCGTTTTCTCTAAACTCTATGAATGGAAGTATTTCAGGCGATTTTTTGCTTGCCAGGGGAGATGGAAGATCTTTTGTTTCCCATGGAAATTTTACATGTGAACGAATCGATATAAATAAGGCTTTCGTATCATTCAAAAATTTCGGACAGAATTTTATTAAAGCTGAAAATTTGGCCGGTTCTTTATCAGGAAATTTATCCCTGCTCATGCCACTTGATTCAATGCTCAGCCCTGTTGTTAAAGCAACCACAGCAGAAGGAAAATACATTCTTACAGATGGAGAATTAAAAAACTTTGATCCTATAAAAAGTCTTTCGCGCTTCATCGAAATTTCCGAACTTGAAAATATTAAATTTTCTAAGCTTGAAAATGACTTTTATATAAGGAATAATTATATAGCTATTCCTCAGATGGATATCAAATCATCTGCGGCCGATTTTACTATCAGCGGGAAACATGATTTCGACAATAATTATGAATATCATGTAAAAACTTATCTGTCTCAGTTCCTAAGCAAAAAGGCGAAAAAGAATAAAAATATTTCAACGGAATTTGGTTCAGTTGAGGAAGATGGACTCGGAAGGACTTCTATTTTTTTAAAAATTACCGGGAAAGGTGAAGATTTCAGGGTCGGATATGATATGAAAGCTGCAAGAGGTAATATTAAACAGAATCTTAAAACAGAAAAAGAGAATCTGAGAAGTATTTTAAATAAAGAATATGGGTGGTTCAGAAAGGATTCGACCACTAAACAGGAGACAGCACCTAAGCCAAAATTCAGAATTGAATGGGACGATTCAGATACCGCAAAAACCAGAGTTGATACTTCCCGAGTAAACAAAGAACATGGAATTAACCGTATCTTTAAAAAGAAAAAAGCGCAGGATCTAATATTTTAAAAAGGTCGTGAATATTTATTACCGCAATACCATTTGGAAACTTGCTTTGCTTGTTTTTGCAGTGATTATCGGACTTTGTTCCCTTTTATATACAGAAAACCTTGTTAACCAGCTAAAAGCCGAGGAAAGGAAGAAAGTAGAATTATGGGCAGAGGCAACAAGGCAAATGATAAATAGCCCGGATAGTACCCAAAACCAGGTCTTTCTATATTCAATTATCGAGAACAACAGTACAATTCCGGTAATATTGACTGATGGATCAGACAGAATAATATCCTCTGTAAATATTGATTCATTAAAGATAAAAGATAACCGGTTCCTTAAAATGGAACTATCCAGGATGAAAGGAAAGAACCCTCCAATAATTATTGATATCGGAGATGGTCAGGTCAACAGGATTTATTATAGAGAAAGCACAATTCTGAGAAAACTTGTATATTTTCCCTATGTTCAGTTAAGTGTAATCATATTATTTATACTTGTCTCGTATATGGCTTTCAGCTCATCAAGAAAAGCTGAACAAAATCAGGTCTGGGTCGGAATGTCAAAAGAAACTGCACATCAGCTTGGAACACCAACCTCATCGCTTGCAGGCTGGATTGAAATACTTCAGCTTAAACATCCTGAGATAACAATAACTGAAGAACTTTCGAGGGATCTGGCGCGATTGGAGCGAGTAGCTGAAAGATTTTCAAAAATTGGTTCCAGACCTGATCTGGCACTGGAAAATATTATAATAGTTGTAAATCAGACAATAGATTATTTGAGATCCAGAACATCATCAAAAGTCATAATAAATATAGATTCAGGAAATCTGGACAAGATATTAATCCCTATAAATTCAGCCTTATTCAGCTGGGTAATCGAAAATGTTTGTAAAAATGCTATAGATGCTATAACAGGAGAAGGCATGATCAATATTAATATTTCAGAAAATGAACAGGCTGCTGTAATAGATATAAGCGACAATGGTAAGGGAATTCCAAAATCTTCATATAAAAGAATATTTAAACCCGGATATACTACAAAGCAAACAGGTTGGGGACTGGGGTTATCTCTTGCAAAAAGGATAATCGAAGAATACCATTCAGGAAAGATATTTGTCAGGCATTCTGAAATTGGTAAGGGTTCCAGCATCAGGATAGTCATGAAAAAAAGAATCCGCTAATAACTATCTTTGCATCTCTAATTTTCACCTGATGAACAGGAAAGAAATTGAAATAATGGCTCCGGCGGGGTCGTATGAGTCTTTGATGGCAGCTATTCAGGGTGGCGCTGATTCTGTCTATTTCGGAGTCGAGCAACTGAACATGAGAGCTGCCTCATCAAATAATTTCACTTTAAAAGACCTGAAAAACATTGCATCAATTTGTAAGGAAAATGCAATTAAGAGCTACCTCACTATAAACGTAATTGTGTACGACAATGAAATTCAACAGATGAATGAGATTGTCGAAGCTGCAGTTCAAAACGGTATTTCTGCAGTTATTGCCTCCGACCAGTCGGTAATTAATCATGCGTTTTCGTCGGGGCTAGAGGTCCATCTTTCAACTCAACTAAATATTACCAATATTGAAGCCATTAAGTTCTATTCCCAATGGGCCGATGTTGCCGTGCTTGCAAGAGAATTGAACCTTGACCAGGTCAGATACATTTATGAAGCAATAAGGAAAAATGATATAAGAGGTCCTCATGGTGAAATGATGAAGATTGAAATGTTTGCACACGGTGCTTTATGTATGGCAATATCCGGGAAATGTTATCTCAGCCTTCACGAAAATAACAGATCAGCAAACAGAGGCGCATGCTATCAGACCTGCCGGAAATCATATGTGGTATCTGAAAAAGAGACCGGATATGAACTTGAGATAGATAATGATTACATTATGTCACCCAAGGATTTATGTACTATTGGATTTCTTAATAAAATTATTGATTCCGGCGCCAGGGTTTTGAAAATTGAAGGCCGTGCCCGTTCAGCTGAATATGTTAAAGTTGTGACTTCATGTTATGATGAAGCAATAAAATCAATTATTTCAGGCACTTATACGCAGGAAAAAATCGAACAATGGATAAACAGATTATCAACGGTATTCAACAGGGGTTTCTGGGACGGATATTATCTTGGTCTGAAGATGGGTGAATGGACCAATAGTTACGGCTCCAGTGCTACAAAAAGAAAAGTTTATATCGGGAAGGTTACAAACTATTTCACAAAATTAAATGTAGCTGAAATTAAACTTGAATCCGGAAATTTAAATAAAGGCGACGCTCTTCTTATAATTGGTCCGACTACAGGAGTTATTGAATACATGGCAGAAGAAATCCGGGTTGATCTAAAGGAAACAGAAAAGGCAAGAAAGGGTGCATTTTGCTCTATCAAAATTGCAGATTTTCTCCGACGATCAGATAAAGTTTATAAATGGGTGGATGCAGAGAGGGGAAAAAGAAAATCAAATTATTAAGAAAATATTTTCTTTGCAACCTTAAGAATTTCTGAAACATTGGCCTTTGTGTCATCAGTCTCTGTGCGTATATAATGGATCATGTCTTTGTCTTTTCGTTTTAACCCATACATGTAGGTTTTGTCATAATAATTCAAAGTTATTTCAATTGCCCGGGTCAAACTGTTCGCTTCCAATTCAGCGATAGCTACTTTCGTATTATCGCCACCCAGGCGTTTTGATATTTTTTTAATGGATAAAATAAGTTCTTCTTTCGGGTAAGCAGAGTATTCTTTTATCAATCGCGGCATTCTTGTCTGTACTGTCATAATAATTGCAATTACCGGAGATTCCTGAAGTCTCAGGTAGAATTCATCCGGCATAAAAACGGTCCCAATATTTTTGCTTTCATCTTCAAACCAGACAAATTTATTTTTGTCGGTTTTTTCTATTTCGTGAAAAAGAAGATTGGCAAAATGCTCTGAGGTTGGCTGATCCGGTTGTCCAAGAGAACCGAAAGCAGATCCTTTATGACACGCAATACCTTCAAGATCAATTACCTGATGCCCAGTAGTTTTCAAGGTTTTCAACATTTCTGTTTTACCGCTCCCTGTCAATCCACCAAGAATAATATACTTGCGTTTTTCTGAAAGTTTTTCAAGAACATAATGCCTGTAAGATTTATAGCCACCATCAAGAATCTTAGTGTCAATATCTCCCAAAGAAAATAGCCATGCCATGGCCTCAGATCTCATCCCCCCACGCCAGCAATGAACCAGAAGTCTGTTTTCTTTTGCCAGCTTCAGAGCTTCTTCCAGTTTTAAATACATTTTCGGACCCGTAAGGTGAAGCCCTTTCAAAATGGCTTCACGCCTGCCCTCTTTTTTATATTTTATACCAACAGATTCTCTTTCTTTGTCATCAAAAAGCGGTATATTAAATGCACCTGGAATATGGCCAATGCTGAACTCAGAAGGAGATCTTACATCAACAACAGGAACAGATACTGCCAGGTCAAGAAATGCTGATATATTCAGCTTGTTTGCGGGATTCATGTTTTACTTCGGTTCATTCAGTATTGGACCCATCTCTGGTTTAAATATTGAACAGAGAAGCAGAAAGATATATTGAAAAGTAATTTTATAGAAAAGTTATTTGTTAAAATATTTGGCCAAAAGCCTTTTCAGATCTTCCATTCGGACAGGTTTGGAAATAAATTCCTTTATCCCCGACAATTCTGCTTTTCTTCTTGAATCAGGCATATTGTCTGCAGACACTGCAACAATAAGATAGTGTTTATCATACTCAAGAATACGTCTTGCTGATTCAAAACCATCAACTCCGGGCATGATCATATCCATGAAGATGATATCATATTTTTTAGTAACAGCTTTATTGTAACCATCAGTTCCGTTTTCAGCTATTTCAGTGGAATAGCCAAGAATGCTTAGCATTTTTGTCATGGTTTTCTGGTTCATTTTATTGTCATCGACCACCAGAATATGAATGTCTTTTTTCAGATCTTCTGTTCCGGGAGGATCAGTATAGCTTTTAATTCCCTGGAAGCTGTTCTGAATGGCACGGCTAAATTCGTTTACATCAAAAGGTTTTACCAGGTAATGATCAATTCCCAGGGTAATACATCTGAGATAATTACCTTTCTGATCATTTGAGCTGACCATTATCATTACAAGATTCAGCGATAATTTATTCTCCCATAATAACTTAGCTACCTCAAAACCGTTAAAATCTTCATCTTCAGCGATAATTATCAATTTATAGCTTCCCATCGGGAGGGCAAGACTGTTTTTTATCTGGCTTATTGTTGATTTCTGGAAGGTTGTAACTGAAGAGGAAAGACCAAGCTTGTGAATAGTTGTCATGAGTTCTTCATCCCTGTTCTGACTTCCGGTTATTATCAGGGTTTTTATCTGATCAAATCGTGTCACATTTGATGTAACTATTACTTTTTGAGGTCTTTCATTTGAATAGGTTTTTATTGTGAAAGTTACTTTGTTTACAAAACCTGCAGAACTTCCTGCCTGACTTTCGGCAAAAAGGTTTCCTCCCATTAATTCTACCAATTGTCTGGCTATAATAGTTCCAAAGCCTGATTCATCGTTTGCTCTTGATGATAGGGAATCTGCGCCTAAAAAGTCTCCAAATATTTTTTTCAGATTGGATTTAGTGATTGGTTTCCCGGTATCGTGAATTTCGAATAGCAGTATTATAACTCCATCTATTTTATCTTGTGTCCGGCAATGAATGAGAATATCTCCTTTTTCAGTATTTTTTATTGAATAATTGATAAGATTTGTAAGAATTTGTCTTAGTCTGAAAGGATCGCCAATAATACTTTCCGGAACTTTGTCGTCAATAACACATTTAAGTACAAGATCATTTACATCGATATTTGCTTTTGCAAGGTTGACGGAGTAAAGAATTTCTTCTTTAAGGTTAAAAGGTACCTCATCCAGAATCATTTTACCGGATTCGATTTTTGAAAAATCAAGTATATCATTAATTATACCCAGCAAAACCTCTGTAGATCTCCTTAATAGATTGACAACATCCTTGACATTATTATCAAGATCGTATCTGTTCAGAATATCAGCCATTCCAATTATTCCATTAAGCGGGGTTCTTATTTCATAACTCATTCTAGCAAGGAACTCAGATTTGGCGACATTTGCTTTTGCTTCCTGCTTGCGCGCAGATTCGAGCATAGTGATGTCAATAAGGATTTCCATTGTGGTATCCTCTCCCATGAATTTTACAGGAATAGAGCTTCTATAAAGTACTATTTCCCCTATTTCCTTCTTTATAATTACAAAATGATCTGGCTGGAATGACCCGCCCAGGTATTTTGAGAAATAATCACTATCATCAGGCAGGGTGGTTTCAGGAAAGATTTTACCAAGCATTTCTGACTCCTTCTCATAGGAATATAAGCTTGCAGCAACTTTGTTCGACTTAAGTATTTCCCTGTTATTGTTATGAATTATAACTCCAACCGGCATTTCTTCAATTAATTTCATCAATGTACTTTCAGAGTCAGAGAGACGATCCAGCTCTGACTTCTGGGATTTAAGGAATCGCCAGAATATCAGAATTATCAGCTGGACAATCAACAGTGTTCCAATTACAATAAAAATTGAATTCCTGATGATATACTTCTGGAAGAAATCTGTTTTGGCAGAAAATACCAGACCAAGATCTCTCTGCAGAAGTTGAGTTGAGTAATATGACGACAGAATCTCCCGTTTTGTACCGTTTATTACTGCTTCATGAATAATATTAGAGTTAGCCCCATTAGATACTGCCTTAACTATATTATCAATCTGCGAGTATTTTATTGGTGCTCCGTTATTGTCAAAAATAATTTCACCTTTATCACTGATTACCCACTGCCATTGATAATCTTTCAGGTTGAATTTTGAAAAAAGTTTCAGAAAAAATCTTTTATAATCAACTGATACCATGATATTTCCAAATGGCACACCGCCACTTTTTGTCAAAATGGTTCCATAATAATTGAATTTTCCGTTGCTTTCAACCAGTTTATCCATTTTTTGAATTTCTCTCTGATCAAGAGCAATGAATTCTCCCTCAATCCAGGCATTTGTTGCTTCGTCTTTAGATAAAGTATATTCGTTAAGATTGTTATCATATAACCTGATATTAGTAACAAAGTCTTTATATCTTGAATAGAACAGTTTCATTTGTTCAGTTACTCTAAACTTAATTTCAGGTTTTGATTTATTAAAAAAGCCAGTAGGATCTTCGGAGAAGGATATTCGGGTTAGCTCACTTCCAAAGTCATTATTAGTACTATCAACTTCAAGTCCAACAATCTGAACCTGCCTGTCAAGCAGTTTAACTATATAATTTATCTGATTATTATACAGACTTTTATAATAGAAAAAGTTGATAAGCAATATGACCAGGAAGGCAGAATAGACCAGAATAATTACTCTTCTCATTTGCATAATGAGTTTGTTGTTGGAGAATATAAAGATAATTTATATTATAAATAATTCAATTTCATCGGTATTTACGATTATCGTCTTCCAGGATATTAAGATAGCTTCTGTACCTGAGCTGATCAATTTCCCCGTTTTCAACTGCCGATCGTACCGCACACCCGGGTTCCTCAAGATGCAGACAGTTGTAAAAACGGCATTCTTTTGATTTTCTGAAGATTTCCGGGAAAAAATGGTAAATTTCGTTGCGCGCCATGTCAATAACTCCAAAGCCTCTTATTCCCGGAGTATCTATAATATACCCGCCAAATGGCATCTGATGCATTTCCGGGAAAGTTGTGATATGCTTCCCTTGTTTGTGGTAATCAGAAATTTCCTCAGTTTTAAGGTTCAGGGCAGGATTGAATAAATTCAAAAGGGTCGTTTTGCCGACACCTGAATTTCCTGATATAAGGCTGATCTTGTCTTTCATAGCATTCTTTAGAATTACCATATTTTCTTCCTTTATCAGTGAAATACTATAGCATTTATATCCTATTTTATTGTATAATGAGATTAGAAATTTCATCCTTTCAAGTTCCTCCTCTCCGTAAAGATCTGTCTTGTTGAAAATGATTTTTGCTGGTACCTGATAGGCCTCAGAAGTTGCAAGAAATCTGTCAATGAATTCCACGGGAGTCTCGGGTGAAATTATTGTCACCATTAAAAAGACCTGGTCGAGATTGGCAGCAATTATTTGTGATTGTTTTGACAGATTGGATGATTTTCTTATAATGTAATTTTTCCTATCGAGTACTTCAGTAATTATACCATTTTTATCTTTGCTATAATCAAAAAGAACATTATCTCCGACAGCAATGGGGTTGGTAGTCCTGACCTCTTTTATACGTAACTTTCCCCTGATGGTACATTCAGCGATTTTATCCTGTCCAAATAATACCTTGTATCGGCTACCGGTAGATTTAATAACAAGACCCTTTTCCAATGAGTTCCTTTTTAGCCAAAAGTAAAAAAAATTGTTACAGAAGAATAAAAGTGCGGATTAATAAAAAGGCAGATCTTTTTAATCTGATCTGCCATAATATGATTTTTTAATCTTTTCCGGTTATGAACCGGAAAAGATAGTGCTAATTTTCCGAAGCCATCAGAAAGAATGGTTTCATTTCAAAGCTGTGATAATAAGGTCGTAGCCGCTCAATGTTATAATCTGCTAATTTGACTACTTTTTTAGATGATGTGACCACATCTATAGGCAGATTATCGTATCTGCCATTCTTGAGAACAACAACACGACCATGTACTCCTTTTAAAATCAAATCCAGAGCAAGGTTTCCATAAGCCATTGGTACTATTGAATCCAGGGCATCAGGATCTCCGCCCCGAACCATATATCCAAGTTTTTGGTAAATTATATTAATTGTTTTCCCTTTGTTATATTCTCCTGAAAGTTCTTTAAGTTTTGCAGATACCATATCACCAATGCCTCCTAATTTTGCATGTCCATAAGCATCCTTTTCGCTATCAGCAAAAATCATCTCACCCCCCTTAAACATTGCTCCTTCCGATACCAGAACAACTGAATATTTACTTGGATTATTGTTCCTGTCTTCAACAAGAAGCTTTGTTAGCACATTTATATCAAACTCGTATTCGGGTATCACGCACCTGTTTGCAGCGCCTGCCAAAGTGGGCAGCATTGCAGTAAAGCCGGCATATCTTCCGAATACTTCAAGAACCAAAAGTCTTTCATGAGATCCGGCAGATGTTCTGAGGCTGTTTGTCATCTGAATTGTTCGTGAAACGCACGTGCTGAAACCAATGCAGTAATCTGTTCCCGGAACATCATTGTCCATGGTTTTTGGTATTGCAACAACATTTACACCATTTTTGTAAAGGTGAACTCCGTAACTCAGGGTATCGTCGCCTCCAATAGGAATAAGATAATCAACACCAAGCCATTCAAGGTTTTTAATTATTTCCGGAGTAAGATCATTAATATCTGCCTTATATATGTCTTTAAGATGGTCAGGAACATTTTCCTTTGTCATGTGGCTGGGCCTTGTTCTTGATGTATGCAAAAAAGTTCCTCCGGTGCGGCCTGCTTTATTAACAATATCGTCAGTAAGGATTTGATAATTATTGCTATTATTTGCCTTGGTATCTCTGATTAGTTCAGTAATTCCTGCCCATCCTCTGCGAAGTCCGATAACTTTATATCCCTCCCTGTTTGCACGTATTGTCACCGCCCTGATTGCCGGATTTAAGCCTGGGACATCACCTCCGCCCGTAAGTATTGCAATCACGCCCTTTGTTGTTTTTAAATTTGCCATAACTTCTGGATTTTAGATAGCTGTATAATAACTTTTTCAGACCCAAAAGTAAAAATAATTTCGTTTTATTCACAATATCGTTTTTTTGCAAAAATTTTAAATGAAAAGATTACCAAAACATACATTTCCCTTATTATTGAAATAATTAACCTATTACCTCTATAATATTATGATTTTAAGTAAATTAGCAGAGTAATTAAAATTTGCAAAAATTATTTTATTACATATGAAACCAAGATCGGTTCTGATTACCGGGGGAAGCGGACTTGTAGGCAGAAACCTGTCATCTCTTTTATTGACAAAGGGATACATTGTCTCTCATCTTTCACGGTCAAAGGCAATAATACCTGGAATAAAAGTTATTCAATGGGATCCCGAAAACAGAAGGATTGATCATGATGCTCTTTCCGGAGTCAATTATCTGGTTCATCTAGCCGGCGCAAATATTGGTGAAAAACGATGGACCAAAACAAGAAAAAAAGAGATTGTATCCAGCAGGATAAATTCAGCAAAATTTCTTTTTGATTTAATAAAAGATAATCCTGGTGAGTTAAAGGCTTTCATTTCTGCTTCAGCTATAGGATTTTACGGAGCAATCACATCCGGGAAAATTTATAATGAAAAAGATCTGCCGGGAACAGATTTTCTTGGAGACACATGCCGACAATGGGAAGAGGCAGCCGATCAGTTTGGGAAAGCAGGTATACGCACGGTTAAAATAAGAACGGCTATCGTTTTGGAAAAGAACGATGCCGCGCTTTCAAAACTAATGCTTCCTGCAAAATATGGTTTTGTTGTAAGAACTGGTACTGGTCATCAATTTATGCCCTGGATCCATATTGATGACCTCTGCAATATTTATCTTAAGTCAATTGATGATCAGAACATGAATGGCATTTACAATGCTGTTTCACCGGAGCATATAAATCACAATGACTTTGTAAGAACTATGGCTCATGTAATGAAGAAACCGGTTTTTCTGCCGCCGGTTCCAGCTTTTATTCTCAGGGCAGTTTTAGGGGAAATGTCGGCTGTGATTATCAATGGGAGCAGGATATCTTCTGAAAAAATTATTAATTCAGGATATAGCTTCATCCATCCTGCGCTGGAAGAGGCACTTTCAAACATTATCTGTCAATAAGAAAATTTCAACTTATAAGACCTTCTGTTTTTAAAATGGGAAAGATCATCCAACATGCATTTAAGACTGAGGATGATTGATTAACCTCTTTTCGAAATGAGCTCCAGTTTGTTCAGGTCGACTATTTCGATGGTTTTGCCAAAGACTTTTATTATTCCGTCTCTCTTGAAATCTGAAAGAGTTCTTATCACATTCGCAGTGCTCATTCCAATATAATCTGCAATCTCCTTCCTGGAAACCGGAAGATCAAAAACCATAGAATTATATATCTCTTTTGTAAAATAAAGTAAAACAAAAGCGACTCTTCCGATAAGGTTTTTCTGCCTGAGATCGAGTGTCTGATTTATTATTTTATCGTTTATTTTGGATATTTTTGTCAAAAGTCCCATCGCAAATCCTCCATTCTTCATGAATAGCCCTTTTATAAAATCCAGGTTCACTATACACACAACAGAATCCTCAAGGGCAGAAACTGAATACTTATACCGGTCTTCTGAAAAAATACTCATGTTACTGACGAACTCAAAAGGTCTTGTTATTGTAATGACCTGCTCCTCCCCGGTGGAAGTTCTTCTGTAAAGTTTTACCAATCCGCTTTTTAGATATTTGAAGTTGGTGATTTTTTCACCTTCATGATTAATTATTTCACCTTTTCTGAAGGACATTTCATCTTTATGATTGCAAAGTTCCTGAATAGCCGGATCATCAAGATGGGCAAATACGACTTCCCTGAATTCGCAGTTAGCACAGACACAATATTTATCTGTTTTATTCACTTCTATTGTATTTAACTAAATTATTATTTTTCAGGTATCTGAAGCAATTCAAGATTTAATTTTTGTGGTAAATTCAGATTAAAAACTCTTTTGTTTTAAAAATAACACTAAAAGATGACAAATACAAAATGGTTTTGTTCATTTATAGTAAATCCATTCCTGATAATTCATTTTATTAATTAAAAGTTAGAACCCGGAAAAAATAATCAGTTATTTTTATTGGATAAATATAAATGGCAAATGCTCCTTTTTGCCGAATTATTTGATTTTCATTGTTCCGACCCGAATAATTGATTTTAACATGATTTATAAAACAGATTATCATATTCATACAACTTTCAGCGATGGGAAAGCAACCCCTGAAGAGAATATTATTCGGGCAATTTCATCCGGATTTAACGAGATTGGCTTTTCAGAACATATTAATTTATTTGTTGCAGATCAGAAGTGGTGCATGGATACAGGAAAGATTCATGAATACATTTCATATATTAAAAAACTTAAGAAGAGTTATCCGGAAATAAAAATCAAAACAGGCCTGGAGGTCGATTATTTCACTGGAAAAGAGGAAGAAATTTATAAATTCTTAAACCATTTGGAACTTGATTATGTGATGGGATCAGTCCATTACCTTGGAGAAAAAACCGTAGACAGCGGACCGGAGTTTTACGAGAATCGCGACATTGATGAATTGTATGAAATTTATTTTAACTATGTGAATGAAGCTGTTGCATCGGGCTTGTTTGATATAATCGCCCATTGTGATCTGATAAGAATCTATAATTTCAAACCATCTGCAAATCCCGAGAAATTTTACAGACGTCTGGCAGGCAATATGAAAATTCATGATGTTGCTTTTGAATTAAACACCAACGGGAGGAACAGACCGCTTGGTGATTTTTATCCAGATAGACGGTTTCTCAATATTTTCAGAGAAGAAAATGTTCCCGTTTGTGTCAATTCGGATGCGCATTTTCCTGCCCGAATCGGACAATATTTCGATGAGGCTTATGCCCTTTTAAAAGTTTCCGGGTTTAAAGAAATGGCTGTATTTAACAAGCGTGACAGGTTCCTCGTACCTGCAGAATTTTAAATCTTTATAATTTTGAAAACAGGATTAAATGTATTTTTGACAATTATTAGTTTTCCTATGAAAAAAATATTGAATATCGTTTTGTTTTTTACGATTATCTCCTTCATAATGTCTGGGTGCAAAACCCGTGAAGAAAGCATAATCAAATCCACGGGCATTGATGTGGTTTCATTCAGAGCGCTGCCTTTTTCGCTTACAGAAGTAAAACTTCTCGACGGACCATTTCTTCATGCAACTGAGTTAGATGCAAATACTTTGCTGAACTATGAACCCGACCGGCTCCTTTCAAAATTTTATAGTGAAGCAGGACTGAAGCCCAAAGCCGAACATTACATGGGATGGGAAAATGAAACAATTGCAGGCCATAGTCTTGGCCATTATCTGAGTGCCTGTTCAATGATGTATCAGACTACCGGGAATAAACGGTTTCTTGAACGGGTGAACTATATTGTTGCTGAATTGAAAAAACTGCAGGATACTGACAGACAAGGATATATAGGTGCATTCCCAAAAGGGAAAAAGATACTTACGGAAGAGGTGGCAAAGGGGAATATCCGTTCTCAGGGATTCGATCTGAATGGCATCTGGGTTCCATTTTATACTGAACATAAGATGATGGCCGGACTGCGGGATGCTTACCGGCAATGCGGGAATAAGGTTGCTCTCGATGTCGAAAAACGGTTTGCTGACTGGCTTGAGGGGATTGTCTCCGGACTGAATGATGAACAGGTTCAGAATATGCTTCGCTGTGAACATGGTGGTATTGCTGAGACTCTTGCAGATCTTTATGCTGATACAAAAGATGAAAGATATCTGAAAATGTCAAAGCTGTTTTACCAGAAAGCTATTCTCGATCCTCTTAAGGCCGGAATAGATATTCTTCCCGGGAAGCACTGCAATACCAATATTCCGAAACTTATCGGACTCTCAAGAATATATGAGCTAACCGGAGATACGACCGACAGAAAAGCTGCTGAGTTTTTCTGGAAAACTGTTGTTAATCATCATTCCTATGTTACCGGAGGAAATGGTAATAATGAGTATTTTGGTCCTGAAGATAAACTGAGAGACAGACTGGATGAAGGCACAACCGAATCCTGTAATGTTTATAATATGCTCAAGCTTACCGAACATATTTTTGAATGGGAAGTATCTTCAAAAGCTGCTGATTTCTATGAAAGGGCCTTATTTAATCATATCCTTTCAACCCAGAATCCTGAAAATGGGAGGGTTACTTATAACCTTTCCCTGGAAATGGGCGGATTCAAAGATTTTCAGGATCCGTTTGAGTTTACATGCTGTATCGGTACCGGAATGGAAAATCATTCAAAATATGGCAGGAATATCTTTTATCATAATGAAAATGAATTGTTTGTTTTTCAATATATTGCTTCTGAACTTTCATGGAAAGAGAAGGGCCTGACCGTAGTCCAGGAAACAAAATATCCTGAAGAACAGGGAACTTCACTGGATTTTAAATGTGAGGCTCCCGTTAAGCTGACTGTTCAGGTAAGATATCCTTATTGGGCTCAGAATGGCATTGTTGTACGTATTAATGGGAAAAATAAGTACGTACATCAAAAACCAGGAAGCTTTGTTGAAGTCGAAAGGACATGGAAAACCGGAGATAAACTTGAGGTCAATATTCCATTTTCTCTTAGGCTTGAACCGATGCCTGATGACAGTAACCGTGTTGCTGTAATGTATGGTCCGCTTGTGCTGGCAGGTGATCTTGGTCCTGTAAAAGATTCGACATCAAAAGATGCGATGTATGTCCCCGTATTGATGACGGGGAACCGAAATCCGTCGGCATGGATGAGACCTGTCGAAGGAAAGCCTAATACATTCACCACTGTAAATGTCGGCAGACCACGTGATATTATTATGAAGCCATTCTATTCCACGTACGACAGGCGATATTCTGTTTACTGGGATCTTTTCAATGAAGCAGCATGGAATGCGAAACAGGCTGAATATCAGGCTGAGATGGCGCAAATGAAAAAAATAAAAGCAGCAGAAATTGATTTCGTTCAACCCGGGGAGATGCAGCCTGAACGAAACCATAATTTTAAGGGAGAAAGAACCGCAGCCGGTTCATTTAAGGAAAGACCGGACAGAGAATCGAGAGGCGGATGGTTTTCTTTTGACCTTAAAGCAATGCCAAATGCTCCTATTGCTCTTGCAGTGGAATATTGGGGCGGATTCCCCGGCGCAAAAACTTTCGATATTCTTATAAACAATAAGGTTCTTGCGACGGAAAATATTTCAAATAAAAAAGATGGCCAGTTCATTACTGTCCAATACGATATCCCCGAAGAAATATCAAAAGGCAAATCTAAGGTAATAGTTAAATTCCAGGCACATGAAGGCAATATGGCAGGGCCGGTATTTGGGGTGAGAACAATAAGGGAATAATATATTTATGAACAAAAAACTAAGCGGCCAAAATATGCTCAAGGAAAATTTTTAATCCGATTGCAACAAGGATAAGTCCTCCGATAATTTCCACTTTACCACCAAGCCTTTCCCCAGCTGATTTACCAATTCGGATTGCAGTCATTGATGCAAGAAAAGTAACTATTCCTATAATAATCCCCGACAGCCATATTCTTACATCCAGAAAGGCAAAGCTTACACCCACAGCAAAAGCATCAATGCTTGTTCCGATAGCTATAGTAATCAGAATTACTGGCTTACTGTAATCTTTTATTTCTTTTGTTTCGCCTCTTTTTAACCCTTCAAGGATCATTTTCAATCCAAGAAAACCAAGAAGGCCAAGGGCAATCCAATGGTTTAATGCTTTCAGATATTCACTTATAATTGAACCAAGAAAATACCCTGATATGGTTAATCCCCCCTGAAAAACTGAGAAAACAATTGCTATCCTGGCAGCTTGCCTGAAGAATATTTTGTTCTTCATAACGCCATAGGAAAGTGAGACGGCAAACGTGTCAAACGATAGTCCTAATGCTATAGCAATAATTGAAAAATAGTCCATCTGCAGGATTAATACTGCTCAAATATAATACAATTCAACTTTTGATTTTCTCTACAGTTTATATATATATTTAACAACTAAAAATTTGTTATCTATGAGAGCAGTCATACAAAGAGTGAACAGGGCTTCCGTCAAAATTGATCAGAAGATTTATTCTGAGATCGGACCTGGGTTAATGGTGCTGGTTGGAATTGAAGAAATTGATAATATTGAAGATATAACCTGGTTATGCAGCAAGATAATTCAGCTTAGAATATTTAACGATAGCGCCGGCGTTATGAATCTGTCTGTAAAGGAAACCCATGGCGATATCCTTGCAGTAAGCCAGTTCACACTTCACGCAAAAACGAAGAAAGGGAACAGACCTTCATATATAAAAGCAGCAAACCCAGATATTGCCATACCTCTCTATAACAGTTTCATAAATTCTCTTTCAGAACTTCTTGGGAAAGAGGTCAAAACCGGTAAATTTGGAGCTATGATGGAGGTTGAATTACTTAATAACGGACCGGTTACAATTTTAATTGATACCAAAAACAAAGAATAAAATGGCTGCAAATACACCAGATGAAAAATCCCTGAAAAGATCAGTTTTACTGGTTTCGACATTTGCAGCATTTCTTACTCCCTTCCTTTCTTCTTCGATTAACCTTGCACTACCTGCAATAGGGAAAGAACTACATGCCGATGCAATCAGTATGGGATGGGTAGTTAGTAGTTTCTTGCTGGCCTCAGCAATTTTTCTTCTTCCTTTTGGCAGGCTTGGTGACATAGTCGGTAGAAAAAAAATTTTTACGCTTGGAATATTATTATATACTCTTTCCACTTTCCTGATAGTATTTTCATGGAACATTATTTCTTTGATTGTCTTCAGAATTTTCCAGGGATTTTCAAGTGCAATGATCTTTGGAACCAGCCTTGCAATTATTTCTTCAGTTTTTAAAGAGGGTGAACGGGGACGGGCGATGGGTATAAATATTACCGCAACATATTTTGGTCTTTCGAGTGGTCCGGTCATTGGTGGTCTTCTCACACAATACCTCGGGTGGCGTTCGATTTTTGCCTTTCTTGTTCCATTCGGAATAATTTCCCTGATACTGATTGCCAGCAGAATAAAAACGGAATGGGCGGAGGCTCGAGATGAGAAATTTGACTGGAAGGGTTCAATGATCTATGGAATTTCATTAGCATCATTCATGTATGGATTTTCCAAACTTCCCACGCTTATTGGATGGATCTTAATACTGGCAGGAATAGTCTTCGCACTTGGATTCCTGTTATTTGAGGATAAAACAGAATATCCTGTATTTGATATCAGGCTGATCCTCCGCAACAGGGTTTTTGCTTTCTCGGGAATTGCAGCACTTATTCATTATGCGGCAACAAGTGCTACCGGGTTTTTTATAAGTCTTTACCTTCAATATCTTAAAGGTTTTGATGCAAGGACAGCCGGACTCATAATGATTTCTCAACCTGTAATGATGGCATTATTGTCGCCACTGGCAGGAAAATTATCAGATAAAAGAAATCCGGGTGTAATCGCTTCTTTTGGAATGGCTCTTACTGCTATTGGGCTTATCCTGTTGTGCTTTGTAGATGAAAATACCGCTATTTCTTCAATTGTGATTTTACTTTTAATAATGGGAATTGGATTTGGTCTTTTTTCTTCTCCAAATTCAAATGCAATTATGAGTTCCGTTGAAAGAAGATATCTTGGAATTGCTTCAGGAGTCGTAGGAACAATGCGGATGGTAGGTCAGATGATGAGTATGGGTATTGCCATGATGCTTCTTGCTCTGTACATTGGAGTACAAAAAATAACTCCTGAAACATATCATGGACTTATGCATAGCATGAAAACAGGATTTATGATATTCTCGATTCTCTGTATTCTTGGCATTTTCGCTTCACTTGCAAGAAGCAATGGTATCAAAACAAAAG
>Ga0182027_10002237_pt1 | contig 31580 bp, 22 predicted proteins | sample 712E1DmetaG_FD_121300 | JGI IMG/M metagenome (GOLD analysis project Ga0182027, IMG submission 121300) | Permafrost microbial communities from Stordalen Mire, Sweden - 712E1D metaG (Illumina Assembly) | ecosystem: Environmental > Terrestrial > Soil > Wetlands > Permafrost | place: Sweden...
CATTGAAATCTATTTCCTGGGCATGCAGCGAGCGTCCCGAAGTCTGGATATGGTACTTGAGCATCTGCGAACGGACGTCGGCCTTATACCTGTATTTCATGGCCTTGGCCCAGATGAGGCGTGCCACGCGTCCGATCACTGAATATTCAGGGTCAATCCCGTTGCTGAAAAAGAACGAAAGGTTGGGCGCGAATTTGCTCACATCCATGCCGCGGCTTACGTAATATTCAACATAGGTGAATCCGTTCGAAAGGGTCAGAGCAAGCTGGGTGATGGGATTGGCCCCGGCTTCGGCAATATGATACCCCGAGATTGAAACCGAATAAAAATTCCTTACGTTGTTCGCGATGAAATATTCCTGTATGTCGCCCATCATTTTCAGGGCAAAATCGGTTGAGAAAATGCAGGTGTTCTGTGCCTGGTCCTCTTTCAGGATATCCGCCTGGACTGTACCGCGCACCTGGCAGAGGGTCTCTCTTTTTATCTTCTCATAAACACTGGCCGGCAACACCATGTCGCCTGTCACACCGAGCAGCATCAGCCCCAGCCCGTTATTTCCTTCAGGCAGGCTTCCCTGGTATTTTGGACGATCCGTGCCTTTCTTTTTGTAGATCGCTTTGATCTTTTTCTCAACCTCTTCAACCAGCCCGTGCTCAGTGATATATTTCTCGCATTCCTGGTCTATCGCGGCATTCATGAAATAGCCGACCATAGCTGGCGCCGGCCCGTTGATTGTCATCGACACAGAGGTATTTGCATCGAGGAGGTCGAAGCCCGAATAGAGTTTCTTGGCATCATCGAGGCAGGCGATCGAAACCCCCGAATTACCGATCTTCCCGTAAATATCGGGACGCATATCGGGATCGAAGCCGTAAAGGGTCACACTGTCGTAGGCTGTCGAGAGCCTCACGAAAGGCAGCCCGTGCGACAAATAATGAAAACGCTTGTTGGTGCGCTCAGGCCCGCCTTCACCTGCGAACATGCGGGTGGGATCCTCGGCTGTGCGCTTGAAAGGAAACACCCCCGCGGCATACGGGAATTCACCCGGGACGTTCTCCCTGAGGTTCCATTTCAGTATATCGCCCCAGGCATGGTATTTCGGGAGTGATATCTTCGGGATCTGCAGGTGTGAAAGGCTTTCGCTATGGGTCTTCAGCTTGATCTCCCTGCCCCTGACCTTATAGATATAATCCTCGTCTTCGTATGATTTTACTTTTTGTTCCCAGCCTTTTACAAGTTCGTAATTGGCAGGTTCAAGCTTCTTTACCAGCTCGTCAAAAAGCAGGTCGAGCTCCAGCATCATATTGCAGTCATGCGAATGCAGGGCCGGGTTTTTCTCCTTTTCTTTGGGAGGCTGACTGCGGATGGCTTCTATGGTCTGCGAGATGCCATATAGCTTCTGCGCTATCTCAGCCTGTTCAACAGTCCAGTGGTTGTAATTCCTTACGGTTTCGGCTATTTCGGCAAGATACCTGACCCTGGAAGGCGGGATGATGAAGATCTTTTCCTTCATCTCGTCATGCCCTTCGAAACTGCTCCCGAAATCAGCGCCGGTCTTGGATTTTATTTTTCGCAACAGGGCTTTATATAGCTCGTTCACACCGGGGTCGTTGAACTGGGATGCAACCGTGCCGTAAACGGGCATCTCATCTATCTCCTTTTCCCAGAGTTTATGGTTCCTCTGGTATTGTTTCTTCACATCCCTGATGGCATCAAGGGCTCCCCGTTTATCACATTTGTTCAGCACGACCAGGTCGGCGAAATCGAGCATGTCGATCTTCTCGAGTTGGCTTGCGGCTCCGTATTCGGGGGTCATCACGTACATAGAAAGATCGCTGTGGTCAACGATCTCGGTATCGCTCTGACCGATGCCTGAGGTTTCGATCACTACCAGGTCGAACCCTGCAGCCTGCAGGACCATGGTGGCGTCTTTTACATATTTTGAAAGGGATAAGTTCGATTGCCTTGTGGCAAGGGATCTCATAAAAACCCTTGGGTCGAAGATGGCATTCATTCGGATACGGTCCCCGAGCAAAGCGCCGCCTGTCTTGCGTTTTGTAGGATCTACCGAGATGATCGCGATGGTCTTGTCACTCAGGTCGCCCAGGAAACGGCGCACCAGTTCATCCACCAGTGACGACTTGCCGGCTCCGCCGGTTCCGGTAATGCCGAGGATCGGGATGCGGATATCTGATGTCTGATATCTGATATCCGATGTCCGATATCCGGAATCCGGCTTTGGTTTGGAGAGTTTCTCCAGAATGGGTTTGGCTTTATCCGGGTAGTTTTCTGCAAGCGTAATCAAACGGGCAATCGCATTGATGTTACGATTCAGGATCTCATCCGCAGTCACCTTAAATAATTCATCCAGGGCAAAGTCGCATTTTTCAAGCATGTCGTTGATCATGCCCTGAAGGCTCATGCTCCTGCCGTCATCCGGAGAATAAATACGTGTGATGCCGTATTTATGAAGGTCTTCGATCTCATGCGGAAGGAATACACCTCCGCCGCCGGCAAAGATCTGAATATGTCCGCAACCCCGTTCATGCAGCAGGTCATACATATATTTCAGGAATTCATTATGCCCGCCCTGGTATGAAGTAAGGGCGATAGCCTGCACATCCTCCTGGATCGCACAATCCACGATTTCCTGCACGGCCCGGTTATGGCCAAGATGGATGACTTCCGCACCACTGGCCTGCAGTATGCGGCGCATTATGTTTATCGCTGCATCATGTCCATCGAACAACGAAGCAGCCGTAACAATCCGGATATGGTTTTTTGGTTTATACGGTTCTGGAATTTTCATTGATCAGGCTTTATTCATTCATGATAGCCCTGGCGATAATGATCTGCTGAATCTCGCTGGTGCCTTCATAGATCTGGGTAAGCTTGGCATCACGCATCAGCCTCTCCACATGGTACTCCTTCACATAGCCATAACCTCCGTGAATCTGCACCGCTTCGGTGGTAACATACATTGCAGTTTCCGCAGCCCAGTATTTGGCCATTGCGCTGGCAGTACCGTATGGCCTTCCCTGGTCTTTCAGCCATGCTGATTTCAGCGTGAAATATTTTGCAGCCTCGATGCGGGTGTGCATCTCGGCAAGCTTGAAAGCTATAGCCTGGTGGTTGATGATCTCGGTGCCGAAGGCCTTGCGCTCTTTTGAATACTTCAACGCCCTTTCATAGGCTCCCTGCGCTATGCCCAATGCCTGTGCGGCAATCCCGATACGTCCGCCTTCCAGGGTCTTCATGGCAATTTTAAATCCCATTCCCTCTTCTCCCAGACGGTTTTCCTTGGGAACTTTCACATCGGTGAACATGATGGAATGAGTATCGCTGCTGCGCATTCCCATTTTATCTTCATGCGGTCCCAGCGTGATGCCGGGAGCATAGCGGTCCACAATCAATGCATTGATGCCCTTATGCCCTTTTTCCTTATTGGTCTGGGCGATGAGGATATAAGTTGAAGCGGAATTGCCGTTGGTGATCCAGTTCTTGACCCCGTTAACAAGGTAATGATCTCCCATATCAAGGGCTGTGGTCCTTTGAGAAGTAGCATCAGAGCCGGCTTCGGGCTCAGATAAAAGGAAGGCTCCTAGCTTCTCACCCCGGGCCAGGGGTTTCAGGAATTTTTCCTTCTGGTTTTCTGTCCCGAATTCCTCCAGCTCATAACAAACCAGGGAGTTGTTTACCGAAATGATGACTGCAACAGACGAATCCACTTTCGAGAGCTCTTCCAGTGCAAGCACATAACTCACCGTGTCCATCCCTCCCCCATCGTATTTTGGATTCACCATCATCCCCATAAAACCCAGTCCGGTCAGCACTTTTATATGCTGGGTCGGAAATATGGCTTTTGTATCACGTTCAATGACATCCTTTATAAGCTCCCTCTGGGCATAGTCTCTTGCCGATTGCCGGATCATCAGCTGTTCTTCGGTAAAATCAAAATTCAACATATGAAAATTATTTGATACAAAGATAGGATTCGGACTGATTAAAACAAATGAACAGGATAAAAAAAATCCCCGGTTTTGCCGGGGATTCAGTTGGCATTTCTTCTTATTTCACTTTGAGATAGAATACATAAAGATTGCCGGATGTTAAATGTTCTTCAACCTGGAGAGTGTCGCTGTTCAGTTTAAATATTTCGATATTGTTTTTTTCATTAGTAGTTAAATTTTTGAAAACCAGGATGTTTTTTTTCTTCTTCTTCCAGGAGTATTTATCTGTTTTATCAGGATAGGTTTTCGTTGCATTATTATCAGCTAAGAATTCCAGTGTTAAGCTTCTTATACTATGTGCAGTTGTTTTTAGCTCAAGTCTTTTGTTCTGATCCGGTTGTGATTTATTCCCTGTTTTTGGGGTTACCGCTTTTCCCCTGGATGTATCCGGGTGGGATATTGGTTTGGTTAAGTTTGATTGGAAAAAATTGGTGGGTGATACCTTAGTGGGTTTCCATTTTCCAATCAGATCCTGTAAATTAATAGTACCGGTTGTGGAATTCTTCTGCTGAGCCGATGTGTTGAATCCCAGGATCATGACAGAAATAAAAAGTGACAAACAAATTGCTGACTGAATTTTTTTCATGGGTGTATGTTTTTCTACTTAAACGAAAAGTTAAAACCTTTATTATAATTCCTTTTCAACTTCCACAGTTGAATCACTGGTACCGGTATGGACAGAAAAACCCCTTTTTTTAAATACAGAGATCATCCGTTTATTGTCTGTAGTGGTTTGGGCGACGATCTTTTTCAGGTTCCATTTTTTGGCTATTTCCATGCAGAAATCGGTAATGATATTTCCAAGGTCTTTCCGCTGGTAAGCATCTATAATGAGGATTGCGTACTCTACGGTTTCATGGTCGGGGTCGGCTATAAGCCTGCCCACGCCCACCAGTTTACGTTGGTTTCCCTCCTGAACTTCGGCAACAATGGCAATCTCCCTGTCATAATCGATATAACAGTAACGCGTAGCCACTTCGTGTGATTGCCATTGGAAAAAATATCTGAAACGGCTGTATAGTGATTCTTTTGAGCAATTGCCAATCATGTCCAGCCAGAGGGGTTCATCCTCAGGTTTTATCGGCCGCAGGAGAATTTCCCTTCCGTCGCTGAGTGTCAGTGTTCTGACATATTTTTCAGGATATGGATGCAGTGCCAGATGTGCAAAAGGTATTTGTTCTTTCCCGGCGATTGTTGTATCAATCATGATTCTGGCATCCAGAGCCACGACGTCTCCGGTAGTTACGAGCAATGGGTTGATATCCAGTTCCGTGATTTCGGGATAATCGGCGGCCAGGTATGAAAGCCGGATCAGGATTTGTTTCAATCCGTCGATATTTTTGGCCGGACTTCCCCTGTATCCTTTCAGAAGGGGGTATATCTTCAGCGACTCCAGCATTTGCCCTGCCAGCCTTTCATTCAGTGGGGGAAAGCCCAGGGCTTTATCGGAAATGAGTTCTGCCGTGATCCCTCCCATTCCTACCATAAGTATTGTGCCGAATACCTTATCTTTTTTAATTCCCAGGATGAGTTCCACCGCATCTTTTTCAGCCACCATCTTTTGCACCGTGATCCCATCAACCCTGGCATCAGGCTGTTTCAGTTTCACCGATTCCATGATCCGTTCAAATGCGGCGTGCAGCAGCTTTTCGTTCCCCAGGTTGAGTTGAACTCCTCCGACATCGGATTTATGTGTGATGTCGGGCGACTGAATTTTCAGCACAACGGGATAACCGGTTTTTCCCGCGATTTTTATTGCCTCCTCCGGACTCCGGGCCAGTATTGTCCGGGTTGTTGAAATACCATATGTTTCAAGAACCAGCTTTGAAACGTCCTCCGACAAAACAGGACCTTTGTCGCGGATCAGTTTATTGAATTTTTGGCGCATTTTCTCACGGTCCAGGCTGAATTCCACAGGAACGTCTTTTGGAGTCTCGTAAAGGGTTTTCAGGTTCCTGGAATAAGCGACGAGGGTCATAAAGGCTTTGATCGCCTGCTCAGGAGTACGGTAGGATGCAATCCCTGCTTCCACGAGGATGTCATCCGCTTTGTGCATGCTTTGCCCTCCAAGCCATGCAGCCAGTATTGGTTTCCTGGTAGCGGGCACCAGCGCACTGATCTCCCTGGCGGTTGCTTCAGGGTTAGTCATCGCCTGTGGGGTAAGTATCACCAGTATGGCGTCAACACCAGTATCTTCAAGCACTATTTGTGTTGCTTTCGAGATCCGCTTGGCGCGGGCATCTCCAAGAACATCCACGGGATTGCCATGAGACCAGAATTCGGGCAGGTTTTCATTGAGTTTTTGCATGGTACTTTCCGACAGCTTCGCCAGTACTCCGTTTGAAGCAATAAGGGCGTCGGTCGCCATTACACCGGGTCCGCCGGCATTGGTAATAATCCCAAGCCGGGGGCCCTGGGGAAAACGGTTTCTCCCGATAAGCTCAGCCACTGAAAAGATATCCCCTATCTCATAAACCCTTGCCAGTCCTACCCTCTGGAAAGCAGCATCGTAAACGGCATCTTCAGAAGCCATCGCTCCTGTATGTGAAGCCGCTACCTGGGCCGACTCAGGGAACCTGCCCGCTTTGTAAACGATGATCGGCTTCCTGCGTGCAAAAGCCCGGGCTGCGGTCATGAACTTTCTCGGATTCTGTATGGATTCGATATAAAGAATGATACAATGTGTATTCTCATCCTCCCCGAAATAATCGATAAGGTCTCCGAATTCGACGTCAAGGCTGTTTCCGATAGATACAAAATATGAAAACCCTATCCTTCCTTCAATTGCCCAATCGAGAACCGAAGTACAAAGAGCACCCGACTGTGAGATGAAGGCAATGTTTCCCGGTTTCGGCATCTCAGCAGCAAAGCTGGCATTGAGTTTCAAAGTCGGAACTATGATCCCGAGACAGTTTGGGCCAAGAACTCTCATCCCTTCAAATTTCCTGAGCTCGGTACGGATGTCTTCTTCAAGCTTTTTCCCGGCTTCACCTGTTTCCCTGAACCCAGCTGAAATTATGATGATCCCGCGTATCCCTGCCTCCCCGCATTCCCTTATTGCGGCCGGAACTTTTTCGGCAGGCGAACAAATAATCCCCATGTCGGGGGGTCTCGGGAGGCTCTTCACATCAGGATAACAGGGAATCCCCATTACAGCTTCATGTTCGGAATTCACTGGATAAACTACACCACGGAATCCACCGCTTACCAGGTTTATAAGCACTTTCCCGCTGACTGAGTTCGGGTTAGTCGTAACCCCGATCAGAGCGATCCGTTTAGGGTTAAAGATGTTGTTGAGTTTATGGATATTCATTCCGTAATTAGCCGATAGGACTGCAAAGTTAAAGGAATGAATGTCATCCTTCACATTTTTCTGATGCTAAAAACTATACCATTATGGCATTGTATTACCAAAACACTAATATTGGCCATGAAAGATTCAGCTTACCAGTCATTTTATTATGGGTTTTAGGGAGCTCATACAAACAGATGAAATCAGCGGCCCGGAGAAAGACCGATACTTCGGGATCATCAATCCCAATTCAAAGTAATTGCTCAGCATTATCGACGATGTGCTCGAAATCTCCCGTATGGATAGCGGCAGAATACCTTTCAACCCCGATGCATTCCTTCTTCATGAGCTGATTAAAGATATCCATCTCTCTATGCACGAAATGGTTGTCAGTAAAGACCTTGAGATTGGGTATGCCATTGAGGCCAGAGGGGGCTCTGACTATGTGATCCCCGACAGGGAAAAGATCCGTCAGTTTATCAGCAAGCCTATACGTAAACTGGAACTGATGGAAACAATCCATAGAAGTATCAGAAACTGAAAGGAAATTTTTTACCTGGTCTGTTCAGGCTTTGTCGATAATTAATGAGGTCATTGTGAGAGAACCCGCTACAGCTTTGTCATTAAAAAGGCTCACCGTTTCATTTTCCTCTTTCAATGCCAGGGTATAAAGCAAAGGCAGAAAATGTTCAGGCGTTGGTATAGCCATGTTGAATGCACTTCCCTGTGATTTATAATTGATCATCGAGGTGTGATCCCCGCTGAGAATATATTTTTTCATTTTTTCATTCGCCTCAATAGCCCATTCATAAGCAAATCCCGTTTCATTTAACCTGTTCCAGGCCAACATGCCTAAATTGTGAACCATATTGCCACTGCCTATAATCAATATACCTTTTGTCCGTAGTTTCGACAACTCTGTCGCCAGTTCATAATGAAACCGGGGAGTCTGATAATGATCCAGGCTCATCTGGATCACCGGCACATCAGCATTCGGATAAAGGTGCTTCAATACACTCCAGCAACCATGGTCAAGACCCCAATATTCATCAAGGCCGACTTCAGTTTTCTTAACCAGGTTCTTAATCTCCTTTGCAAGTTCGGGGCTTCCGGGCGCCGGATACTGCACTGCCTAGAATTCTTTCGGGAACCCTCCGAAGTCATGAATGGTTTTTGGGTATTTCATGGCCGTAACAAAAGTTCCTTTGGTTTCCCAATGTGCCGACACACATAAAATAGCGTTTGGCTTCAGGATCCCTTTGCCGATTTTTCTGAATCCTTCAACAAATTCATTTTCTTCTATGGCGTTCATAGGGCTTCCATGTCCCAAAAAAAGCACAGGCATTTTGCCTGTGCTGAAGGTTGATTCAGTTTTCACTTCCATTGCTGTTTATCAGATCAGCCCATCTTAACTCCTGGCATCAGTACAAATATACTGCTTTGCCGATTATCAGTGGATCCTTATCGAGGATATCTCCGCAGGTTCGGTTTAGCTGCCATCCGAATAAACCGTCCTGACAAAATAGTTGTTACGCTTATTCCCTCTCGGCGGTGTTGCCATTTACCCGGAGCATTGGAGAAGGAAGTTTTAAAGGTGTTGACGGTGCAGTTACAAGGTTAACAAAGCGGGTCCTGGGTGTCAACGATAATCAAACACCTTAATTTTTATTTTTTTTGAGCCGAAGTTTGGAGTACTGCATTATTTCCGGTTTTGAAGAACAATAAGTCTGAAGTTATTTTCAACCATATTAATATGCAGGGTAATACTGTCAAACTATATGGATTTATGTAACTCTCACGGATATTTTCAGGGAAGAGATCTGTAGGAGACAATACTGTTAAAATGAATGCAATGATCAATAAAATAAAGTTCCCCGTTGTTATTTTCTGAGATGTAAACCAAATAGCAACCCCTGTAATGGCGATCACATAGGTTGGTGATTCTGCTTTATGATTGAATATGACAATCCAGATCAAAATGGACGAAAGGAAAAATAATCTGAATTTTATGTCATCGAAAAATCTGTATTTCAGGAATGGCAGACAAAATAATACAATCCCAACTATCAGGATCACATTCTTAGACTGAATCGGGATCCAGCTGTGAAGCCATCCGGCAAAAGATAATCCCCAGGATATGCTGTGATCATATAGAAGCAGATCCAGCCAACTTTGATACAGATAAGATAATTGCGACCATGAAATGACCAGCAACGGCAGAAATGCCAGTAAAATGGTCCATCCAAGGGTGTAAAATACAGCTTTTAATTTTCCCGGATAGAAGAGAAAAAGTGCCAGTGAGATCAGGCCAAAAATTTTAATATATATTGTCAGAACGATAACCAGGGATGCCAAAAGAGTTTGTTTTTTTTCAAGAAAAATGAAAGCAAATACTATCAGTCCTGCTATTATCCCGTTACTTTGAGAATTCTGTATGGAGGTTATAAGTTCAAGAAAAACAAAAGTAAGTATGAACAATCGTGATTTGCCGGTCTGTGACGGTAGTTTCCAAAGTGCAAAAAATAATAATAAGGAATTCAACAGATTCCATATCAATAGTCCTAAAGAATCAGGTAAAATGCTTAAGGGAGCCATCAATAAAGCAAAAGTAGGGCTGTATTTATAGTAATCCATCTGTTCGCTACGGTAAGGCAGGTATAAATCCTTATCTGCTACTAAATGAAAAAACGACTGCTTGAAAATCAAATAATTATTATAGTGGGTATCTACTGTGCCATATGGTGCAATTATTTTTGTGGGCAGCAATAAATTCTGCAGGCTTATAATAGCGGTAATCAGGATTAATAAGCCGGTCAGGAATACCGGATCTGTAGTAATTCTCAATAATCTCTTAAGTATGATCACCTGCTGATGATGAATTTCCCTTTTTCCTGAAAATCCTGCTGAGTACAAATATAGAAATAAAGGCCTGGTGCATAGCTTCTGGTATTGAGAGTTATTTCTGTTTGTCCCGTGACGGGAAAAAGTTCATCTCTCATCCGCCCTGAATCATCATAAACACGAATAGAGACACAGCCAAGATCAGTCAATTCACCTAAACGGAAAGTTATATGACCGTCGGCCGGGTTGGGAACCACTTTCAAGCTTGCATGCAGTGCATGTTTGGTAACAGCGTTCACTGTATTATTTCCCGAAATGATCTGGTAATTGGGATCTAAGATCAGCGAATCGGCTTTAAACGGTATCCTGACCATAAACAATTGTCCTGAAAACGTATTGTTAATATGGATCAAGGTATCATGGACGGTGTTTTTCAGTTTCAATTCAATAGGCAGGGCAAAAAAAGACACCTTTGGGCTTGATTGGGTCTGTCGAAGGGTGAAAGCTACAGTGTCTCCGGTTTGTGACCAGTTTACAAGGTATTGAGGATATCCTTCCCCCGTATACCAGTCATCGAAATACCAGGTCAGGTCCTGCCCGTAAGAACTTTCGATGTGTGCTTTCAGGTTTTCGGTGCGTGCAAATCCATAGGCTAAATTGAAATCATTGAGATAATTGCACAGGGCTGCAAAAAAGGCCGAATCCCCCACGATCGTTCTCAGCTGGTGCAATATAAGGGCTCCTTTTGCGTACGATAGTCGGCTGTTAAAAATACTGTTGATGCTTGTTGTATCGGTACAATAAACAGAACCCCCGGGCTGGGAGGTGATCTGCGCGATGCGTACCTGCCTGAAACGTATCCAGAGGCTGGGGTCAAGATGTTCATAACAGAGTCCCGAGAGGTAGGTTGCAAATCCTTCGTTCAGCCAGATATCGGTCCAGCTCCCGCAGGTAACTTTGTCGCCAAACCACTGATGCGCGAGTTCATGGGCAATCAGCTCAAATTGAAAAGCATTGACAAAGGTCATGGTCTGATGTTCCATACCTCCGCCTTCCCCGAATTCGGCATGGCCATACTTCTCCCTTTGAAAGGGGTAAATACCGAAGAGACTATCGTACAGCTGAATCATTGGAACGATCAAAGGAAGTTGAGCGGCAGCAGTTGCTGAATCCTCGGGATAAATGAAGTTAACCAATTTCAGGGTGTCGTTGCCGAAAGGGACCTGCTGAGTGAAACTGGCATAATTGGTCACTGCAAGGCAAACCAGGTAAGTGGCAATGGGGTAGCGATGCTTCCAGTGGTATAGCGTACTTGCCGGTCCGCTTGTGGTTGAAACCAGCAAGCCGTTCGATGCTGCCTTATAAGGGAAAGCTGCATTGATAAAAATATCAATGGAATCAGCTTTATCTGTCAAACCGTTTTTACAGGGCCACCAGTCGCTCGCCCCGTAAGGTTCGGAGAGCGTCCAGATAACAGGAACACCGTTATGCGTTGACTGGACAAAGGCTCCGTATCCATTCTCCGGTGGCACACCGTGATAAAAAACCGTAACGGAATCAATCACATTTTCAGGTATGGGAGTTGAAAACCTGATCAGCAGCTGATCCTGAATATGGTCCCAGGAGAAATACTGGTTACTATGATAATTTATGCCCGAAACTGTCAACGCCTGGTTCATATCCAGCACCAGAGTGTCAAAACCAGCCTGCTTTGGTATGAAATACACAGTGACATAACCCGAAATTGCATCTATTCCGGGATCTATTACCCAGCAACAGTTATACCAGGTTACTTTGTAGGCGGATGTCGTAATCCCTTTCGCTGGCCTGATTTTCCTGGCAAAGGCATCCCGTTCACTCTTTGCGATAGTGCTCAGATCACCAGGGCTGAATGCTACCTGGGCGTTAAGGCTGCCCGAAAACATCAGACAACCTAATACGATTGCCGTGATCACACTAACTAATTTGCTCATTTATCTGTTTCTTAAACTTGGATTCGACCCCTGAATTACTTCTATTGCCCGGGGATTGGGAATACCCGTTTTATAAATCTTTTTTATAACCCGTTTATCTGTAAAGCCTGAAAAATAAACAGTGTCCTGATGATCGATCCAGATATCCGTACAATACATTCCTGCAGGCGATATCCGGTTGCATTTTTTGGATCCCGTATTGTAAACGAAAATTGCATCAGCCGGACCATCAACCCCTTCGATCGTCTCATCGGTACCTGCATTGAAAACAATCTGTTTACTGTCGGATGTGTATACAAACCTGGTCGAGCTGGATAAAAAGGATCTGTCGGTAAAACCGGCTATATCAATTGTATCAGCCAGCCTGCCTTTTAAGTCAAACCTGAAGATCGCATTCATGTTATGGGCTATGATATATTTGCTGTCGGGCATCCAGGAAGGAGAAAATAAGCCGGTTTTCATATCATCCCCTAAAACTGTAAACCCGGTATTATCCGATCGGATCAGTCCAAGCCTCCAGCTGCCATTAAGAAAAATGCTGAAAGCAAGGTATTGGTTATCGGGCGACCAGATACCCCCAAAATAATTTGAATTCTGAACATTTAATGTTGTTTCCGTTTTTTTGATTAAATCAACAACCTTGATATACCGGATAAAGTCTTTTTTTGTGTCTGTCGATTTCGTGAAAGATAATTTCAACCCGTCGGGCGATATGCAGGGATCATTCGCATTTTGAAAACAAAGTTCGTTGTCTGGGCCAGGCCCGGTAACACAAACATCCGTCCCCCTTTGAAATGCCAGATCAAATCCGCCCCTTTTCATGTCCAGTGACTGGTATTTTTTCATGGCACTTACAATTACGCTTGCAACAATTTTTCCTGCAAGCTCCAGGCTGTTTTTATTGACCTGGTTCAGATTATCTGCCGGACAATGTTGCACGTTATTGCCGTCAAATCCCATATGGGTTGTTATGAAGCCTTTATTTGCGAATGAATTATGGTCGGACCCGCAGTAACGGACTTTCCTGTATTCATGATGAGTTGAATTAAATGATGCAGTGAGGATTTCATCTAACCATGATGGTGTTTCTGATTCATACAGAATTGCATCATTATCAGGATCAAGGAGGGACCAGCTGTTTTTAAAATCCCTTCCGGCTTTTATCAGACCGGTCGGAGACTCAAGACATTTTCCTTTCTGCCCTGTAACCATATCTGCTATGATCGCCCCTGTATCGCCCACACAATCAAGGTTGAAATAAAAAATTGTTGAATTTGTATCCTGTATATGTTTGTCGGTATAAGCCTTTGAACCCAACAGTCCGAGTTCTTCAGCTCCAAAGAACACAACTTTTACAGTATATGGCAGGCTGTCGCTATTAGCAATGAAAAATCTGGATAATTCCATGATTACAGAAACCCCGCTTGCATTATCATCGGCCCCCGGGCCGCAAAAGGAATCCCAATGTGCACCCAGCAGGATTTCTTTCTTTTTTCCATGGCCCAGCTTACAATAAATGTTAACCGATTTCTTCTTCTCAGCCTGACCTTCAATGAGTATCCTGGCGGGTTTGTTGTTAAACTTTTTAAATTCATTCCCGTCAACAATAACTATTGCAATGGGCTTTGTGCGTGCCAGTCTGTAAATTTCAGCCTGTTCATTCGCAAACACCACTTTATTCCTCAGAGAGTCTGCATATATTTTTGAAGACTCCCTGTCACCATCAATACAATAAATCAGGCCCGATATTTCCTGCGAATTCTTATATGGATCAAGGTAGATCGTTTTGTATGTGATCTTTTGATCATTGACAAAAACGGTAATCGATCCGGCCGAAAAATATTCAAACCCGAAGGTATCAATTTGGGGATTGAGATGTAATTTTTTATAAAAATCCAACAGGTATCCAACCGTCTGCTTTTCACTTTCCGTACCGGCATTTCTGATTCCAAAACCAACCATGTCCTGAACATGCTGAAATGTTTTCTCTTTGAAACCGGCAGGAAGTTCTATTTTGGTCTGACCAGAGACCGAACAACAGGCAAGCAGAAAAATCAATATTAGTGATCTCATAAAAGCCTGGTTTAGATCGTCAGAATTGAATTCTTTGATGAAATCCCTCAGCCTGGCCACTTTCATGGCAACAGGGAACTATCTGTGTTGTAACCTTAATACACAAAGGGTATAAGTTTTTTGGTTCTCTTCATATAATTCTGATACTCTTCCCCGAAATTATTCATCAAAGCTTTCTCCTCAATGTTGATTCTGTATAAAAATGCACAGAGCACAGGCACGAAAATAACGATCAAACTGGTCAGGTTTCCTAATGTCAGCCCAAGACCCAGGAAGGATAACAGACTGCCTGTATATGAAGGATGCCTTAGGGTTTTATAGATCCCGTCAGTTTTTAGCTTATGATCATGATGAATTGAAACATTTGCATTAAAAAGTGATTTAAGCGAGAAGATGGCTATGAGGCGTATTGTGATCCCTGTAATGATCAATACCAGTCCTGAAAAATATGTACCCTCGTTAAACCCGGGAAACCTAAAAGCAATAAAAACACCTGTGGTGATTGACAGAAGAATAACAATCCATATTAACCCTAATGAATTTTTATCATATGAATCGGAATTCGATTTTTTTGACCTGGTGAGTATATTGATCAATACTTCTGATAAAAACCACAGAGAACAGATTATCATCATTACAAATGACCACATGGCTGAAAGTATTCGTTATCAGATGTCCTTATTCGGTGAATCAAATGTAAGGATTTTTACAAGGTCTGCCGACTGTAATTATTTCTTGGGATAGCTCTTCGGGTCCACTGCTTTTACAGTCCACATTTTCAGGAAGCGCTCTACTTTGAGGGTATCATAGCCTATGATCTTGGGGTTGCGGTATTCGAAACCATCAGAATCTATAGTATTAAGACGCTTGCCTGAACCGTTGAGAATAACAAATACCGGATAACCAAACCTGTTGGGATATTCAAACTCCTGGAACAGGCTGTAATCTCTCTTTTCTTTTTCTTTGGGTACGTTGATAAGCAGGTAAACGTAGTTCGCCTTCATTATGGAATCAAGTTTGGGAAGGCTTGTCACCATGGCGTGAAACTTCATACACCAGGGGCACCAGTTACCACCCATCTGGATCAGCACATGCTTGTTCTCCTTCTGTGCCTGGGCAATGGCTTTCTTCAGGTCAGCCCTGGCATCCTGGTTTTCATTATAGGGTTTTGGCTGCTGTTGTGCAAACAGCATAGTCACTCCGAGTAAGAGTGTAAACATCAGGATGAGTTTTTTCATATTTTTGTTGTTTATTAATTAACAATAGTGGGTCAAAGTTAAGAAAAACTATTGTGAATTCTGGTTTTTTACAGGTTCTTCATTCTTTGATCCGCTTGTTTTAACCCCTGACAAATGAAACGATTTTTATTCTGCGGACTATTACCGCTGTTGCTGGTTTTTTCTGCCCCGGCACAAAACATTGAGCAGAAAAAAGAAACAAAGGACTCTAAAGAGCCCTCTGAACAAAAGGCTACTGAGAAAAAACCTCCTCTTTTCGGAATCACTTTCTCGGGATATGTTAAGACCGATATTTTCTTCGACACCAGGCAAACGAACGGCTTGCGCGACGGCCAGTTCCTGCTTCTGCCGGAACCTGTAAAGCTGGATGCCGAGGGTAAGGATATCAATGCAAAGGCTGCTTATAACTTCCTTTCTATCCAGACACGCTTTGCCGTGGCAGTAACCGGTCCGGATGCATTGGGTGCAAAGTCATCAGCATATGTTGAAGCGGAGTTTTTCGGGAACTCCAACCCGAACATCAATACTTTCAGGCTTCGCCACGCCTGGGTCAAGCTGAACTGGCCCCGCACTGAGCTTCTGGTGGGGCAATGGTGGCATCCGATGTTCGTCCCTGAATGTTCTCCGGCTACGGTATCTTTCAATACGGGTGCTCCTTTTGTAGTGTTCTCCCGCAATCCGCAGATCATGCTAACCCAGCACATCGGTAAATTCAGCATTGCATTGACAGTGCTTTCTCAGGTGGACTTCATGAGCGATGGTCCTGACGGGGCGAACACGAAGTATATCCGTAATTCGGTGATCCCCGAATCGGACCTGCAGTTTCAGTTTTTCACATCGAACGCAGCAAAAGGAATTGAATTCCTCTGCGGTGCAGGTATTAACTGGCAGAGGCTCCTGCCCCGGCTGTCATCAACGATTACTATCAGTCCTGCATATGACACGGTCATTAACGGCAAGGTGTTCCATCACGATGCAGTAACTGCGACCTACAAAACCGATGTATCAACTTCTGCCATGGCCTATAACGTATATGCCAAACTGAAGCTGAAAGAGGTGACACTCAAGCTGGGCGGGGAATATGGGGGGAATAACGATGCCTATACCATGCTGGGCGGGTATGCTGTAAGATCGGTCACCGACCCGACACGGGGTTTCGTCAATTACGCGAATATCCGTTCTTTCGCTGCCTGGGCCGAATTCCATACGAATGCTGTGCGATGGCAGCCGGGTTTGTTCATTGCCTATGCTAAAAACCTAGGTGCAGGCGAAGTGGTCACAGGGCCTTACTACGCCCGTGGAAGTAACATTGACTATGCCTATCGTATTTCTCCCAGGCTGGTGTTCAACGTGCATAAAGTCAGGCTGGCGGGGGAACTGGAATATACAGTGGCAGCATACGGCACTACCAACGAAAAAGGTTATGTGAGCAATGCCTCCGAAGTGGGTAATTTGAGGTTTTTACTTGGGGTATATTACTTCTTTTAGGCAAGAAAGATTCTGAAACAAGCTTAAATACTGGCCTAACAGTTAACAGATGATTTTTTGTTATTGCAATCTCACTATCAGTGCGGAGTTTGATATAGCAGACCCCTGCTTTGAAGCCTGAGACACTGATTTTCCTTGCATCCTGAATTTGAAAGATTTGACGTCCCAAGCAATCCGCCTTACTGATAATTTAGTCCTTTCCTGAAGGTTTATTTATTTCTTAATAATCTTTTTAAGCTGTTTAAATGTCCCGCCTGGATTGGTAACCTGGAGGAAAAGAAAATATTCGCCTGCTTGTAAATTATTACCAACGTTTAACTCCAGTTCCTTTTTTCCGGAAGATATATTTTTCTCGTAAATATGTTCAAGGATTTTCCCTGTTATGTCCAGAAAAGATAATTCAACATCTGAACTTTCAAGTAAATCAAAGGATATCATCGTGTTGTCATTGAATGGGTTGGGAGTATTTTTTAAATTCATGATCATTGTGGAAGAATTTTTTTCATTTACTCCGGATGCTCCAAGTGGTAATAAGTATCCTCCATTAACGAGAGTATAGGTTAAACCACCAAGAGCAGTATTAGTGCCGGATGTATAATATACCTTATTCCCATTTCCGATGATATTCGACACGGAAGTCCCTGTAATACATGGATCGGTTATTAATCCATTGATATAGGATGTTGCCGTAACTGTCCAGGTGCTGCTGCAATCCATTGTCAATGCTGCTGATTTAGCTGTATTGGAATGGTTTATAGCACCGGTAAATGCAGTTGAATTTTGAAGTGTAATGGAAACCTTGCTGCTGGAATCAACATGAATCAGGCCCGACATGGTCTGGTTTTTGGCTGTAAAATCGGTAATGCCTCCGCTTGTAGCAGTAGAGCCTCCCCAGCTTCCTTTAATACATCGTATCAATGTATCGCAACTATTTGTAAGGGTTACACCATCCAATGTGATAATTGCAGTTGAGTTTGTATTATAAAACATACCTCCGGCTGTCCCTGTGTACAAAAATGATCCTCCGGTCATAGTTAAATGACCAAGAGTTCCTGCAGCATCACCCGACATACTTTGATAAACCATTGAGCCCCATTTGTTATAATTGGCTTTTACCGTGCAATTGTTCAGTGCAATATAATTTGCACCTTCCACTACCAGTGCCTCCGCTCCGTTTGCCACTAATGTGGCATTTGTGCAGGTGATGGTCCCTGTTGAATATATTGCTGCCGAATTATTTCCGTTTGAAGTATATGTTCCTCCTGTAACATTTATTGTACCTCCGCCCCTGTCGGTTGCTATGGTACTTGAGCTTCCTCCCGAAGTAACGGCAGTATCATTCAAAACCGTGATTATCCCTCCTCCGCTGCACATAATTGCATGCCCGCCACCTCCGGTCTGGGTATATTTATCAGCTGTTGTGGTAATACTTGCAGTGCCGTAAGCAAAAATACCGTTTGCACCAGTTCCGCTTGAAATAACTGTATTACCAGACGAATTTATGACTGCAGTTCCACTGCTTGTACTGGCAAGTATAACCGCATTAAGGCCATAAAAACTACTGTTATCCGTTGATGAAGTGTTTCCTGTTGATGAAACCGAAGAAGTGGACAGGTTAAAAGTACCCCCTGTAACTTTTACCGCCGATAAATCGTTCGTATTTGATATGTAAGTCTGGCCTGAGAGAGTAACTGTCCCGCTGGTCTGGGAATACGTCTGGGCCAGAACAGGATTGAACGAATGCATCACTAAAAGGATTGCCGATAAGCAAGTTGCAGTAAAAAGTCTGGTGTTGATTTTCATTTTTTAGCTGTCAGAGATTACCGTGCTGACTTCGCACTTTGGCTCGCAATGGATATGATAAAATTATCTTCCCTTTATCCATAACACCAATATCAGAAAAAGTTGTCCGGTGTTTCATTAATTTTAAAAGTTTCGGGAAAGGTGTAAGATTTTAGTTATGATTATGGGAAAATAAAAAGAAATGTCTCAGGAATTTTTTTTCGGTTGGAACCATTTTTTCAGATACATGTAGTCGAGATAGTATAACACTTTTATTGAAAAACTGTTTGACTGCGGACTACCGAGGGTGTTGCCCAGGTCGGTCAGATAATTCCCCTGAAGTAAGGTGCCCTGGCTCGTGATCTGGTTCTGCCATACCAGGCTTATTTCGCTGCCGGGAGCAAAATACCAGGTGTATTGCAGATCGACCGAAAATGCGTTGAAGTTGATGTTGTTGTTCTTGTTATAGCCGCTGTTTTCCAGATGTCCGTCATGGTTAAGTGTGTAATATTGCAGGTATCTCGCCTGCGACCAGTAATGCCTGAGCCTTAGCGAGAGTGACATCTTCGTATTAAAAACATAGCTTGCCATAAGAATGTTGTTCCATGTACTGATGTCCCTTCTCCCGAAATAAAGCACAGTATTTTTCAGCGAATCGGTTGCAGTCTCCACCCAACCGTAGTTATTCAGGTTCTTTTCGATATAAATATCCAGGCTGACCTGAAAACGGTCGCCCAGGCGGAGACGGGGTATATATTCAAAACTGTAAAAGAAATTGTTATTCCCGGGGGTGTTTGTAAAAGTGAAAACTTCAGAATATTTGAACATTTTCCTGTTGTCGGTTCCGAACAACAGTGAAGAGCTGTAACTCAGCGGTGTTTTATAAACCCATCCCCATACACGGGGTTCGTAATAGTCGTTGTATCCCAAAGGGCTGATACTTACCAGCAGGTTGGTGTTCCAGTAATTGGCAAAGGTTGTCAGGTTCTGAAGGCTTACAGCCACACTCTTGAAATTATCGGGTTTGTACAGGGCCGAATGCCTGATGGTAAAAGTAGTGGTTGAATTGATGAGCTTCCACACGGGCTTCAGGATCAGGTAATACAGGTTGAGCCTGTTCACCACGTCATTATTGTATTGAATATAACCCATATCGTTGGGATCATAATGGTCTCCTGTTTCCTGTCTCCCGATATCCCACTGGAACTTCCCGCTGGGTTTGGAAAATGAGATCACATACAGGTGGCCAAAATCGGGTTGGATATTTTCCTGGTATTTCTGGCTCACGTTGAGCCGTCCGAAGACGGAAAACGTATTCTTTTTATTGAAGATGTTGGTCTCGACTCCGGTGACATTGGCCGAATAGGTCTTATCGGGGATCCAGTAATTGGTGTTGATGAGAGTGATATATGAATGGTTTTTAAGGTTCTGGTCAAAAACCAGCACATTATAATTGGTGAATGGCTGGGTCATCAGTTTGCGGCTGGTCCATGTTACCGTATCTTCCAGTGTAGCCCAGGTATTTGTGGTCATGGCGTTGAAAAAGCCTATTCCAAGCCCTTTCTGGTTTCTTCCGGATATCTTGGTTGCGTTAATGATGCGTGTTTCGTCGGGATTATTCGTGATGATCTCTGTGGATTTCGCGCTATCGGTCGCCAAATTGCCGTATTTTGGCGGGCCTCCCACCCGTCGGGTGTAAAAGATGTCACATTTGTTGAACATCTCGGTGGCTTCGGTGAAAAACTGCCTCCGTTCGACATACTTTACTTCAAACGGTGTGAGATTAAGGATAAGATCGTCGCTTTGCACCTGCCCGAAATCAGGGATCAGCATCATGTCGAGGGTATAACTATCGTTGATACCATACCTCAGGTCCATCCCACCCCTGAACTCATACGACCAGTTTTTCAAAGAGGGGTCCTTTTGAATATATGAAGAAATATAAGGTACAAACGACAGCCTCACGGGCGGGCTTATATTGTTGATCCCCACCAGCCGTCCGTAATACTTAAAAATGTTTTGGGAATTATTGTTAACCCACGACCAGGTCGAATATTCCTGTTTGCGGTAGTAATTCCTCCACATATTGATGCCCCATACCTGGCTTTCAATCTTTGGAAAACGCAGAGCCGAATACGGGAATTTTATTTCCAGTATCCAGGACGAATCGTTAATACTGGTGGCGCTTTCCCATACCGCATCCCACGAAAGATCAGTTCCCACCATCGAATACTTGCAGTCATTCTGAACACCTGAAGGATTCACCTTGAACTCGTACATGTTCATCTCGTCATTATATGGCAGGATATCGATTGAAAGATAGTCGTTGGCCAGCTGATCAAGCATATCACGTTTGCCAAACTGCTTGAATATACTGTCGGGATGCCGATCGAACATGATCGCCCCGACATATAAAGCCATATCATCATATGCAAACCTCACCTCGGTCCTCGCAGGCGGAATAGTGCCGTTTCGCGGTGAATACTCCACAAAGTCTGTAGCCACCGGTAACGTTTTCCAGAAAGCCTCATCCAGTTTACCGTCGATTTTCGGGGGTTTGTTTATACGGACTGCCTGGATGGTCTTCCGGGCGAGAAAGGTAGAATCGGCCCGGGGGTCCGCCTGGGTTTGAGCATGAAGAATGCTTACCGGAAGTAATACTGTCTGGAATAACATCCGCCATACTAATCCCTTAAGGAAAGTTTTCCTATATAGGATCCTACTCATTATCCAAATATAGGAAATGAATAAAAATATTTAAAATGTTTTAGCCAATAAGAGTAAATAAACCGGTGAAATAAAAAGCCTTTATACCACAGAGCGTAACACTACGAGGTATAAAGGCTTTAAAATATAACATTTATCACACTATCCCAGGTGCAGGATTTTCAGGTTTGTTATCCGGAAAATCATGTTTATTGACTTCCGCGGCAGTGAGTTAGCGAAATTTTTGCTGTTTCGCTGTGAGATTTTACATTCCATACATCTCAATGATCTCGGCTTTGGTCTTGCCAAGGATGTTGTATTTCTTGCCGACTTTCCTGAAAGCGTCGAGGGCCTTTTCGAGATGATGTATCTCGTGGCCTGCGGATATCTGGGTGCGTATCCTGGCTGCCCCCTGAGGAACCACCGGGAAAAAGAACCCTATCGCATATATACCTTCATTGTAGAGTTCTTTCGAAACATCCTGCGAAAGCTTGGCGTTGAACAGCATCACCGGTACGATGGGTGTGTCGCCATCCTTTATGATAAGGCCTGCTTCGGTGAGTCCTTTACGCCAGAACTCAGTATTCCTTTCGAGTTTGTCGCGGCGTTCGGTGGTAGCCGAAAGAATCTCAAGGACCTTGATAACGCCTGCAACCACGGGAGGTGCGATGGTGTTTGAGAACAGGTATGGACGGGCCTTCTGACGGCACATCTCCACGAGTTCCTTACGTCCCGAAACACAACCGCCGGATGCTCCTCCAAGGCCTTTTCCGAAAGTGGTTGTGATGATATCCATCTTGCCCATCACACCGCATTTCTCATGTGTGCCGCGTCCGGTTTTGCCGATAAATCCGCTGGAATGGGATTCGTCGCAGAACAGCATGGCATCGTACTTCTCGCATAACTCAGCCATCTGGTCCAGCTTTGCAGTGTCGCCGTCCATGGAGAATACTCCGTCGGTGATCACCATCTTCTGCCGTTTGTCGTTATGCAACTGCAGTTTTTCTTCCAGGTGGGCCATGTCGGAATGTTTGAAGGTATCGTGCATAGCGCTGCAGAGACGGATACCGTCGATGATGGAAGCATGAACGAGACGGTCGGAGATCATCACATCGTCCTTGGTCAGAACAGCTTCGAAAACGCCTGCATTGGCATCCATACAAGAGGGGAATAAAATAGTATCTTCAGTCCCGAGAAACTCGGTCACCATCTTCTCCAGTTTCTTGTGAATGTCCTGTGTACCGCAGATAAACCGGACTGAAGACATGCCGTAGCCGCGTGAGTCGAGGCCTTCATGAGCAGCCTTGACAACATCGGGATGGCTCGATAATCCAAGGTAATTATTGGCACAGATGTTGATAACCTTCTTGAGCTCTGCCCCTTCAGGAAATTCAACAACAATATCAGCTGCCTGGGCTGAATGTATATAACGCTCCTGTTTGAACAGTCCTGCGTCTTTCAGTCCCGTAAGGATATCTCCATACATCCTGCGGGTTTTGTCGGTATAAGCCATAAAACCTCCTTCTTATTTGGTGAATTCCAGGACCAGGGTGCAGATCTTGTTCACCGAGTCAAAAGCCTCGGGTGTGGCTTTATCATCGGGAATTGAGATCCTGTATTTGTTCTCGAGGAACCTTTTGAGCGATACCATCGAAAAGCTGTCGACTATCCCGCCAGAGATCAGCGGGGTGTCATACGTTACTTCGCTGTCATCCTCAACGTATTCGCGGACCACATATTCACGTATAATTTCTTTCATGTCTTCCATAGTGTGTTTCTCCTTTTTAGGTTTGCTAATTGTTGTTTTTATTTGTTGTTACGATATTTCTTTGTGATACAGATAGCTGGATATGCAGCTTCGCTGCGATTACCGGATATCCAATCATCCAGCCATCCATTTATCAATCATTCTCCAGCGTACTGGTATCACCGATCTCCTCTCCCCATTCCTTGGCATGCAATATGCGGCGCATGATCTTTCCGCTGCGGGTTTTTGGCAGTGTGTCTATGAATTCGATCTCCTGTGGCATAGCCAATGGGGATAGTTTCTTGCGGACGAAGTTCATGATCTCCAGGTCGAGATCCTTGCTGGGCTCGAAACCGGGTTTCAGTGTTACGAAGGCTTTCACCACCTCCATGTTCACGAAATCAGGTTTGCTCACTACTGCTGATTCAGCTACAGCCGGATGTTCAAGCAGGGCTGATTCCACTTCAAAGGGGCTTACAAGGTGGCCTCCTGTATTGATCACATCGTCGTCACGCCCCACAAACCAGAAATAACCTTCGGGGTCAATGCTGGAACGGTCGCCGGGCAAATACCAGCCATTCCTGAATTTCTTCTTATACGTCTCTTCGTTTCGCCAGTATGTACGCATCATTGACGGCCATCCCGGCTTTATCGCTATAAGACCTATTTTCCCTGGAACACCAAAGGGTTCGAAAGTGTCGGCATCGATCACGGTAGCTGTAATTCCGGGGAAAGGTTTGCCCATGGATCCGGGTTTTATCTTCATGCCTGGATAATTGCTGATCATAATGCTGCCGGTTTCGGTCTGCCAGTAAGTGTCGAGGAAGGCTTTTCCGAATACTTTTTCGCTCCAGATCACGGCTTCGCTGTTCAGGGGCTCACCCACCGAAGCAAGATGCCTTAAGGTTGAAAGATCGAATTTTTTAATGATCTCATCCCCTGCCTTCATCAGTGAACGGATTGCCGTGGGAGCCGAATACCACATTGTAATCTTATGCTTCTCGATGAATTTATACCAGTTTTCGGCCGAAAACCCTGCATCAAGCACGCACTGGGTTACCCCGTTGCTGAAAGCGCCTATGATCCCGTATGATGTGCCTGTTACCCACCCAGGGTCGGCAGTGCACCAGTAAATGTCGCTATCCTGTAAGTCAAGCACCCATTTGGCAGTCAGGTACTGAGATATCAAGCTGTAATGAACATGTTTTACTCCCTTGGGCTGGCCGGTCGTACCTGAAGTGTAATGCAATACGGATGGCGATTCGGCCTTGGCAGGATATATTTCAAAATTTTCCGGTTTTGGGGCATTGTCCATGTCGAAGGCAACTTCCCTCTCCCCTAATGGTTTAGAAAGATCTGGGTCTACTATGATAATATGCTTAAGAAAAGGCATCTTGTCAAGTATCTTCCTCAACTTGGGAGCATGTTTTCGCTGGGTGATGACGGCGGTGGTCTGTGCATTGTCGAGGCGGACGATCAGAGATTCGTCACCAAAAGCAGAGAAGAGTGGCTGAACAATAGCACCGATTTTCAACACACCGAGAAAGCCTATATACAGCTCAGGGATCTTGTCCATGAACAGGCACACCCTGTCCTCAGGCCTGATCCCAAGGTCAAGTAAAAACTGCCCTACGGCATTTGAGGTAAGGCGAAGGTCGTTGTAAGTGTAGCGTCTTTCCTGACCTGATGATCCTTCCCAGATCAGGGCAGGTTTGTCAGCTTTTCCGAGTTTGCAGATACGGTCGGAGCAGTACCAGCCTATGTTGATCACATTACCAGGCTGATAATCAAGTTCTTTTTCCGAGATACTCCAATCGAAATTTTTAATCCTTTCGTCGTAGGATCCGATGTTCGACATAGTTTAAAGAGGTTTTGGGGTTAATATTCAATAATCACAACCGCAGTTGCTAATTCTTTAACATGCGATAAAGATACATGAATTTTTGAAAATTCCTCTTTCTCAGCTAATTCTTTAGCCTTGCCGCTTAACCTGATATGTGGCTGGCCAAGCTCATCATGAAACACCTCAATATCAGCAAACCGGATGCCGAGCCTCCAGCCTGTTCCAATAGCTTTCATCAGTGCTTCTTTGGCCGAGAAACGCGCTGCGTAATGCTGGTATTTGTTCTTTTTGGATTCACAATAGGCAATCTCCCCCTCCGTGTAGATCTTGTCACGAAAACCCAGATCGCGTTCCATTACTCTGGCGATCCGTTCAACTTCTATAATATCTGTTCCTGTTCCGTAGATCAAATTGCGCCTAATTGCTTTCCTACTTTCCTGAATTTCTCAAGGGCAAATTCTATCTGTTCTTTGCTGTGTGCGGCACTGAGCTGCACCCTGATACGTGATTTTCCCCTGGGGACTACAGGGTAATAAAATCCAATAACATAAATACCTTCTTCAAGAAGTGCATTGGCAAAATCCTGTGAGAGTTTTGCATCATTGGGAAGATGCCCGAATAAAACCGGAGTAATTGGATGCACCCCCGGAACAATCCTGAATCCGGCATCCAGCATCCCTTTTCTGAACAGCTGGGTGTTTTCGAACAGTTTATCCCTGAGTTCCGTGGTTTCGGTAAGCAGCCTGAGGACTTCCATTGTGGCGCCTGCAATACCCGGTGCCACAGTGTTCGAGAAAAGGTAGGGGCGTGATCTTTGCCTCAGCAGCTCAACGATCTCCTTCCTGCCCGAAATGCATCCTCCTGATGCCCCTCCCAGGGCTTTACCGAAAGTAGTAGAAATGATATCCACTCTTCCCTGGACGCCGCAGTATTCTATAGTCCCCCTTCCGGTTTTCCCGACAAATCCTGTAGCATGGGAATCATCAACCATCACCATGGCGTTGTACTTTTCGGCCAGGTCACAGATCCTGTCGATCTGCGCGATAATTCCATCCATCGAAAACACTCCGTCGGTTACAATGAGTTTGAACCTTGCTTCGCCTGCATCCTGCAGTACTTCTTCCAGGTCCTCTATATCGTTGTTTTTATAACGGAACCGCTGGGCTTTGCAAAGCCTGACACCGTCTATGATCGAGGCGTGGTTAAGCTCATCTGAGATAATGGCATCCTGCTCTCCCAGAAGGGGTTCGAATACTCCCCCATTGGCATCGAAAGCCGAAGAGTAAAGAATAGTATCCTCAGTACCGAGGAATCTGCTCACGGCTGCCTCAAGGTCCTTATGCACTTGCTGTGTCCCGCAGATGAACCTCACTGAAGCAAGGCCATAGCCATATCTGAAAAAAGTGTAATTCGCCGCTGCCATTACCCTGGGGTCGGAACTCAGTCCGAGGTAATTGTTTGCACAGAAATTGAGGACCTTTTTGCCATTGGTCTCTATCTGAACTCCCTGGGGAGTGGTTATGATCCTTTCATTTTTATATAAGCCGTCATCCCTGATTCCGTCAAGCTGCTTTTGGAGATGTTGTTGAAATTTACCGTACATAAGAGAATAAATAGCTGGATTTGGATGTTCCAAAATTAATTAAAAAATTTCAGCGGATGGCTCTCAGGTTTAAGGACCTGAGCTTTGGCGAAAGCTTCGAAGTGATCAGCACCACAAGCAGGGTCATCCCGCCTCCGAAGATCACCGACGGGATAAGGCCCATGAGTTTTGCAGCCAGGCCTGATTCAAAGGAGCCTATCTCATTCGAAGATCCTATGAAGATTGAATTCACCGATGCCACCCTTCCCCTCATTTCATCGGGGGTCACAAGCTGCATCGTGGTTGCCCTGATTACCACGCTGATGTTGTCGAACATCCCGCTCATCATCAGCAAACCAAAAGACAGATAAAAATTCCTGGAGAGGGCGAAGAGGATGATGGATATCCCGAAACCTGCCACGCTTACAAACAGGAATTTGCCAGCTCTCACCATTGGCGGTTTATACGCCAGGATCCCGGCCATGATCACAGCTCCGGCCATGGGTGCGGCTCTCAGGAATCCAAGTCCCTGCGGGCCAATATTCAGGACTTCTGCAGCGAACACTGGGAGCATGGCCACGGCCCCTCCGAACAGCACCCCGAACATGTCGAGCGACATAGCTCCCAGCAATATCTGGTTCCTGAACACGAACTTCAGTCCGCCTGATAACCTCTGAATCAGGGATTCACCTTTTTCCACTGCAGGTGCGGGCCTGTTCTTAACGAAAATCAGCAGTATAAATGAGAGGAGCAGGAAGATCAGAACACTGATATACGCGGCGCTCACCCCAAAAAATCCGTAAACCATCCCTCCTATTGCAGGACCGGTGATCGCACCTATATGCCATATCATGGAATTCCATGTGGATGAATTGGTATACAGATGCCGGGGCACCAGCTGCGCCATCAGGGCAATGATTGCAGGATAAAGAAAGGCCCTGGCTATGCCGGATACGGCAACAACAAAATAAACAGGGATTACTCCTGCTTTTTTCAGGACGCCAAATGAAGGAATTGTAAAGAACAGGAGGGCAAGGGTGCCAGTAACGAAAAGCAGCATAAACCAGATGATGATCTTTTTCCGGTTATACTTGTCGGCTACATTCCCCGCAAAAAGAGCTGAAGCTATGTTCGGAACGGCTTCGGCCAAACCGATGAGCCCCAAGGCTAAGGGATCTCTTGTGATCTGGTAAACCTGCCATCCAACAATAATGCTCTGCATCTGGAAAGCGATGGTGGCAAAAAAACGGAAACTCAGAAACAGGCGGAAGTCTCTTACACGCAAAACCGCGTATGCATCATGTTTTTCAGGATGATTATCCAAGTGGCTTATTCTTCTTCCGTCTCCTGGTCTTCGTATGCTTTCAGCAGTTTTTCCTGTACATCGGAAGGAACCTGTGCATACTCGTTAAATTTCATGCTGTAGGTAGCGCGGCCGCTCGTAATGGAACTGAGAGCGGTGGAATACCTGTTCAATTCGGCCAATGGCACTCTTGCAATGATCTTCTGGAACCCTGCTTCGCTGTCCATACCCATGATGATGGCCCTGCGTCCCTGCAAGTCGGTCATGACTTCACCCATTTTATCTTCAGGAACAAGTACTTCAACATCATAGATAGGTTCAAGGATCTTGGGGCCTGCATTTTTAAAGGCTTCCTTGAATGCGGCACGGCCTGCCAGCTTAAAGGAGATTTCATTGGAATCAACGGGATGCATTTTGCCGTCATAGATATTGAAAACAATATCACGGGCATAGGAGCCTGTGAGAGGGCCTTCTTCCATCTTCTCCATGACACCTTTTAGGATAGCGGGCATGAAACGTGCATCGATGGCGCCACCAACGATACAGTTATGCATCACAAGCTTTCCGCCCCATTCAAGGTCAATGGGATCCCTGCCGCGGATAGGAAATTCGGTCTGGTCGGCCATTCCTTCCCTGTATGGCTGTATCATCATATGAACTTCACCGAACTGGCCAGAACCGCCCGATTGTTTCTTGTGCCGGTACATCGCTTTTGCCGGTTTGGTGATTGTCTCACGATAAGGAATCTTCGGTGCAAGGTAGTCAATGGGTATCTTTTCAAGATTTTCGATGATCCATTTTGTAAAATTGAGCTGAAGTTCGCCCTGTCCCTGGAGGATGAGCTGTTTCAGTTCCCTGGAATATTCAAACAGCAGGGTGGGGTCCATCCTGGCAAGTTCGTTGATGCTGGCACCCAGTTTTTCGTCATCCGCTGTATTCTTTGCCTTAACGGCTACACGGAACTTAGGCTCAGGGTAGGCTGTTGCTTCGATGATATCATCAGGATTCTTGATGGAATTGAGGGTATTCCCGGTATGAACGTTTTTCAGCTTGATAGTTGCACCGATATCCCCCGGCATGAATTTCTCCACCTTTTCGCGGTTTTTGCCATTGACGACGAACAGCTGTGAGATCCTTTCCTTGGTATGGTTACGGCTGGGATTGATCATATCCTGGACTTCAACGATCTCGCCGGAGTATACCTTGAAAAAGGAGATCTCTCCGATATGTGCTTCAATGGATGTTTTGAAAACGAAGAGAGCAGTAGGATCGCTTGCCTTGAAGCTGAGCTGTTTTCCATCGGTGGTCTTTGCGCCCGGCATTTCGTTGGGTGCAGGGACTGCGCCGGTGATAAACTCCAGCAATCTGCCTACCCCCATGTTTTGTTTAGCACAGATACACAGAACCGGGAACATGCTGCGTGAGATCAAGCCGATCTTCATAGCTTTATTTATCTGGTCTTCGGTAAGCGTTCCTTTTTCGAAAAATTCTTCCATCAGCTTTTCATCCTTTGAGGCGAGTTCTTCGATAAGTGATGCCTGCATTTCTTCGGCCTTTTCCTTTTCAGCTGCAGGAATGTCGCAGATCTCAGGTTTTCCGCCACCCTGGGGGTATTTATACATCTTCATCTTCAGAAGGTCGATGAAAGAATTGAAACCAGGTCCGACATTTACCGGGTATTGAATTGGAGTTACATTACTACCAAAACGGGCACGCAGGTTACGCAGGGTCTCATCATAACTGGCATGCTCCAGGTCAAGGTGGTTTATCGCGAAAATAACGGGTTTGTCGGACCTGGCGGCCCATCTCCATGTATTTTCCGTACCTACTTCCACTCCGTTCTGGGCGTTTACCACCATCACTGCAGTGTCGGCAACACGCAGGCTGCCGATTACTTCACCTATAAAATCATCGAAACCCGGTGCATCCAGTATGTTGATCTTCTTATTATCGCAAACAGTGTATAATAATGAAGTGCTCACCGAAGCCTGGCGCTCCAGTTCTATCGGGCGATAATCAGAAATTGTATTCTTGTCGTCGACTGTCCCGCGGCGGGTAGTGATCCCACCTTCAAACACCATCGCTTCAGCTAAAGTGGTTTTTCCTGTCTTCGTGCCTCCTATGAGCACGATGTTACGGATTTCATTGGTTTGATAAACCTTCATGTCAGTAATATTATTCTGTTTTTATGATGAAAATGTTAATTCGCAGAAAAGGGTTGCAAAGGTATAAATAAGGTTGGAATAATCAAAGACACAGGGATATATAGTTTTAGCAAAAACCTGAAAACTGGAAAAATCCCGGGTTCAGATCTCCGCCCTGATCCTGTTCCAGCGTTCTTTGTTCATCTTTGATCCGATGAATTCTATAACATTGCCTGATAATGTTGCACCGTATTTTCCGCAGGTTTCCAAGGATTTGCCTGCCGACAGGCCATAAAGAAATCCGCTGGCATAAAGGTCACCTGCACCGGTCGTATCTATGGGTTGTACATCGATCACCCCGATATCCCATTTTGCTTCCCCGCTTTTAATCATAGACCCCTTGCTTCCTGTTTTCACGATGGCTATCTTCACCCTGGATGCAATTTCATCCAGTGCCTTGCGTGGTTCCAGTCCGGTAAGCGCCTTAGCCTCTTCTTCATTGGCAAATACGATATCAATATACTTTGTGATGATCTCGTTCAGAAACTCCCTGTTGGCCTCCACTACATTATAACTGCAAAGGTCTATGGCGGTGGTTAGCCCGGCAGATTTTGCCTTTTCCGCAACCATTCGTATGAGATTGTGATCCTGCACCAGGAATCCCTCGATCAGGATATAATCGTAATCTTCATATCTGAAATTAGAGATGAAATCCATTGAAAACTCCGCTGATGCCCCCAGGTGAGTGGCAAATGTCCTTTCGAAATCAGGTGTTACCAGCGCCACAACCCTTCCTGTTTCATTCTTACTATGGACCATGTGCAGGTCGACCCCGGCATTGATCATATCTCTGATAAACGACCCCCCGATCTCATCTTCCCCCACAACTCCTATGAATCCCGACTTAGCTCCAAGCATTCCCAGCCCATGGATGGTATTGGCAGTGGACCCTCCCGCCGATCGGGACTTTTCGTATAATTTCACCCTGTCGAGGACCTTGTCAGAACTTTCCTTGTCAACGAGTTGCATACTTCCTTTAGGAAGATCCAGTTCGTTGAGGATCTGATCATTATCGACCTTCACCATGATGTCTACCAGGGCATTCCCAATACCAAGAATCTTTTTCATAATGGGTTTGTTAAAGATGTCAGATCCGATATCTCAGATATCCGATATCAATTCTGTTTTTCCTGCAAAAGTATACATTTTCCAGTCAGATCGCTACACTTACTAATTGACTATGCAGATATGCAACCAAAATCAAGGCCTCCCGTATAACCAAGAAAAAACAGCCATGAAAACACTGAGATTTCTGATGATAGCCCTTCTGTTTACGGCATTTTCAGTGGAAAGTTACGCTCTGATCGACGATTGTCCTTGTCGCAGAAGGGTTGTAAGGAAGATAGTGAAGGTAAAGCAAATAGTTTATAAAGCTCCCGTAAAAGGATTCGGAATCTTTGATAATATAACAGATATTCCGGAAGATTTTACTTGCAGAAGGCCTGGCATCCAGCAGGTGGTAAACTACCAGCTGAAAGTAATGCCCAACCCTGTGCAG
>Ga0182027_10002238_pt1 | contig 31565 bp, 21 predicted proteins | sample 712E1DmetaG_FD_121300 | JGI IMG/M metagenome (GOLD analysis project Ga0182027, IMG submission 121300) | Permafrost microbial communities from Stordalen Mire, Sweden - 712E1D metaG (Illumina Assembly) | ecosystem: Environmental > Terrestrial > Soil > Wetlands > Permafrost | place: Sweden...
GATAAAGAGAATAAAATCACGGGCTTAAATGTTCAGCTGGAGGATAAAGAGAATAAAATCACGGGCTTAAATGTTCAGCTGGAGGATAAAGAGAATAAAATCACGGGGCTGAATGATGAACTTAGCGGTATTTATAACTCCGAGGGATTTCGGTTTGTTTTGCGTCCTTTGTGGACGGTTATCTTGGGTATGCGCAAGATAATTACGTCCATATTTATAACTTTAACGAAGTTTTTCTGGTTGGCGATTGCGGTTGTTTTAACCCCGGTTTTTTTATTTCTGGGATTATGTTTTTTGCTGGAAAATTTACTGGGATTTGTTTGTGCTCCGTTATTACGCAGGATAGCCCCGAAAAGAAAGGTTCCTTTAAATAATAATGGCAAGGTTAGCTTGGTGATGCCTAATTATAATGGAGTTGCCTGTCTTAAGGAATGCCTGCCATCTATTTATGCTGCGGATGGATTTACTGATGGACAGAATGAAATTTTGATCGTTGATGACGCCAGCCAGGATGAAAGCGTGGATTTTATCAGGAAGAATTTTCCGGGAGTCCGCTTGATTAAAAACCGGAGAAACCGGGGTTTTGGTTTTACCTGTAACCGTGGGGTCAAAGCGGCCAAGAATGAAATTGTTGTTTTGATCAACAATGATATTATTCTGACCAAAGATTTTTTGGATCCGCTACTTAGCCATCTACAAAGAAGTGAAGAAATATTTACTGTTACCCCAAAGCTTTACGGATGGGACCGGCAGACTTTCGCCTGGGGTATGCATATGGGGCATTTTGAAAAAGGCTATATAAGATTATGGAATGAATCCGAAATCGGCAGCGGCGATAAGATTAGCGAAGCTGTTCCGACGATTTTTGCGATCGGCGGTGCAATGGTATTTCGTAAAAGTGATTTTCTTTGGTTAGGGGGTTTTGATGCTATTTATCGGCCAAACTGTTGGGAGGATATTGATATATCTTACCGCGCCTGGAAGAGAGGGTTGAAAGTAATCTATGAACCTTCCAGCCTGATGTATCACAAGGGAAGGGCAACCTTGACTTATGAGCGGCCTAAGGAGATAAAGAATGAACTTTTGTTCACCTGGAAAAATATGACGGATAATCAAATTCTCAGGGAACATTTAAATCTTTTACCTTGGAATCTTTACCGTAATAAAGGGGTTTTTCTAAAAGGTTTTTTCTGGGCCCTGAACCATCTTCCGCAAACTTTGCTGCATCGATTCTTAGAAAGAGGATTTATCCTCAACTGGGAAGATAAAAAAATATTCAACAAGATTATGCTTTATTACGGGAATTTTATTAAGCGGGGATTAATCCATCCGTCCGGAGAAAAACCAAATATTTTGATTATTTCCCGTTTTTTTCCTTATCCGCTGAACATGGGAGGTAAAATTCGGATCCATAATTTGGTGAAATCTCTATCCAACCGGTATAATTTTAGCTTGCTTAGTTTAATTGATCATAAAGATGAGTTGCAGTACCTGCCCCAACTTAAAGAAATATTTACTGAAGTCTATCCGGTATTTGCTAAGTCCCCCTTAGGTTCGGATTTTAGTTCACAAAGATTCTACCCTGAACAGTATAAGCATGGATATAGTTATAGCCAGGAGTTAGCGGATAAGCTCAAGGAGATCAAAGAGACCAAGCCCCTGGATATGATCCATATCGAGTCAAATGAATTGTTGTATCTGGTTGATTACGCTGGTTGCCTGCCGATAGTTTATACTGAGCATGATATTAGTATTCTTTCCCTAGGCAAATCCTATTACAAAAAAGATAACCAACTTTTCTGGCCGTTGCTGGATAATTTAAAAAGAATCTATTTTCATAATCACCAATTTAAGAAGTTGGACAGAGTTGTTACTTTGTCTAAAGAGGATGAAGAAGTATTGCGGAGATTTTTCCCAAAGGGTAATCTTACTTTGGTGCCTACGGGAGTAGACTTGAAGCATTTTTCACCTGAAAACAATCTACGTAAATCCAAGAAGCTGGTATTTGTAGGGCATTACCGGCATTTCCCCAATGAGGATGCAGTGGTTTATTTTGTAAAGAAAATTTTTCCTTTGATTAGAAAAGAGGTTCCGGAGGCAGAATTTCTGATGGTTGGCTCATATCCGACAGCAAATGTTGAGAACCTGGCTCAGGAAGAAAACGTGGTATTGGTTGGGCAAGTCGAAGATGTTAAGCCTTACTTGGATGAAGCCACGGTGTTTGTAAACAGTATTCGCGTTAGCGCCGGCATCAAAGGCAAGGTGCTTGAAGCAATGGCTAGCGGCGTACCAGTTGTTTCAACCACTGTCGGTTCAAGCGGGATTGATGCTTGCTCCGGTGAAGAAATTCTGATTGCTGATACTCCGAAAGAATTCGCCAGGCAGGTAATCAGGCTGCTCAACGACGAACAGCTTAGAGTTAATCTTATTGCTAATTCCAGGAGGCTGGTAGAGCATAAATATAGTTGGCTAAAAAGCACAGCCAAATTAGATACGGTATATAAAGGGTTGCTTTTTGATTCCGGGTACGATAACCCGAATTTCTATTTAACGGATAAAGTCATTGATAAAACTAATAATTTGATTGAACGTAAGATTGAGCAATTAGATGATAATATCGCAGAACCGGGGTCCGGTCCGGAGGAGCTACATATTGAGTTGACCTATAATTGTAACAGCAAATGTATTATGTGTGATCTTTGGGACTATGGTAAAAGAACGCCTAAAGCACCCCCAGAGCTTTCTTTAGATGAAATTAAATCTTTTGTTGAAGAATCCCGCCTGCTGCAAAAGCCTAAAGTAGTTGTTCTTTCCGGCGGAGAACCGTTTTTAAGAAATGACATTGTGGATCTCTGCGGATTTTTTACCCGGCAGCTGCCACACAGTTCTATCGGAGTACTTACTAATGGCATAAATACTGAGGTGATCTTGAATAAAACCCGGGATGTTTTAAATAGGTTTAAACCTCAATCCCTGTGGCTTGGCAGTTCTCTGGATGGCGTTGGTAAGCGTCATGATAGAATCCGGGGTGTGGAAGGGGCGTTTGCGGGTTTGTATAAAACTATTAAGCAATGTAAAAAAGAATTACCGCAGGTCAAGTTTTCCGTAACTTTCACCCTGACTCCTTATAATGTCGATCAGTTGATCCCCGCTAAACAATTTGCCGATAGCGAAGGGCTTGATTTTTTTGCCCAATTTGTTGTCCCTAAACAGGCTCGGGAGGAGTTTAGCTGGACCCCTCAAGATTTGGACCGCGTTAATAAAGAAGTTTTACAAATAACCCAGGGTATTATCGCTAAAATGGGCCAGTCCGGCAGTATCAATTCTTTGGATAAGATAAAAGATAAATATTTGATTTCGCAACTATACTATTGGTCGCATTTAGTTAAGTATCAGACGAACCCCCAGCGTTTCTTTAAAAAATGCGTAGCCGGCTCAAAATTCGCCATGTTTAATCCTTACGGCGATTGTTACTTTTGCCCGGGGCACAAGGGTAGTAGTATCGGCAATATTCGTGATCGAAAATTTGATTCCCTTTGGAATTCGGAAAAAGCCCAGCATATGAGAAGTTTTATTAAAGACGGCAACTGCCACTGTTGGCTGGTTTGCACTGTCTTTCCAGTTTTAGAAAAGGCCTTAAGTAAATAACCGGTTATTCTGGCATGTCGACTAATATCCAAGAAAGACAATTGCGGGTTCAGTTACTTAAAGAAGAGATCATCGGTTCTGTGCATAAAAGAACGGCTGAGCATCTTCCGGCACTCTCGCTTAGGAAGAAAAGCCTGCTTCTTAATGATCTTGAATATAACCTGGGGAAGCTCCATCTAGATTCTACTCCAGAAGGGGTAGGTATCGGAGCACATTATAATTGTAACGCCAAATGTATTTTTTGTTTGGGTGGAAAACCGAAGCTTTTTTCCCTGCAGAGGTATAAGGAATTTTTTGAGCCCCGGCTAAAACCGCTTCTTTTACGCGCCCGCTATGCTAATTTTTGCGGTTTTGGCGAATTACTCCTCATGCCGGATATTGCAGAATTCCTGGATTATATTAATCAGAGCATCCCGGAAGTCAATAAAATCTACACCACTAATGGCACGCCTTTATTGAACCAAGCAGTTTTTACCCGGATCACCGAAAGTAAAACTGCCATAGAGATATCCCTGCATGCTTCTAATGGTAAACTGCACAAAGTCCTAACCCGGTTAAACAATTTTGATCAGATTGTTTCCGGGATTAAGCAATTAATTTCAGCGCGCAAATCCAGGGAATGCCCGTATGTGGTGCTGGTTTTTCTTGCCAATACATTAAATATCGAAGATTTACCAAATTTTGTTAAGCTTGCCGCAGAGCTGGGGGTAGATGAGGTTAGTTGCAATTATATGAGTATTTTTCATGCTTCCCATTTAAAGTTTTCCTGTTTTTTTCAGCAAGAGATTGCCGCAGCTTCTTTTAAAAAGGCCGAAGATACAGCGCGTAAAAAAAAGATATCATTAAGATTGCCGCCAAGGTTTGGGATAAGTAGCCAGGCTGTTTCAAATAAGGCTTGTAGTGATCCTTGGAAATATTTTTATGTTGAAAATGAAGGCTCGGTATTGCCTTGCTGCTTTGCCGGTGACCATGTTGGCTATCTGGAGGAAGCAGATTTTGAAACAATTTGGAATGGAGTTTATTATAAAAGTCTGCGCAACAGCCTGTTTACTCAGCACCCCGGGGAATGGTGTGAATATTGTTATAAATACTGCAGCCAGAACGTGAATGATCTGCGCGCGCATATAAACTTTCGTCCGGGCTTCCGGGAGAAAATTCTAAAAGGATATAATTTATGAAAGTTGCTTTAATCCAATGCCCTGGATGGGGCAGGGATTGTCCGCCATATTCAGTAGCCTTGTTGACAGCGGTGTTGCGCCGGAAGGGGCATAAGGCGTTTGGTTTTGATTTGAATAATGCTTTATACTGCAGCGGGCCCGATAAATACAGGCAGATGTGGGATGATAAAGATAACTATTCTTTCTGGAGTAATCCGGCATTGATTGCAGAATTCGTTCGTGATAATGCCAGAATGATCGATTTTCAGGTAGATAGAATTTTGGCTACCGAAGCAAAAATTATCGGCTTTACCGTGCATTTCTCTTCTTTGCTGATTAGCTTAGAGGTTGCCCGCAGGATAAAAAATGCGGATAAAGAAAAGCTCGTTGTTTTTGGTGGGCCGGATTGCTGCCGGGAATTAAGGGGGAAATCGCTGATAGAAAAAGATGCTGTTGATATTGTAGTTGTGGGGGAAGGCGATGATGTCCTGCTGGAATTAGCCGCGATTTTTGAAACGGATGGGCACGTGGAATTTTCTGCGGGGACTTTATTAAAAAAAGGCGGAAAAATTATCGATTGTGGGGATCGGCCGGTGATTGGGCACTTGGATTTGTTGCCATTTCCAGATTATAGTGATTTCCGGCAAGATATGTTACAGGGGCATTACCGTCAGCCGCAGCGGCTGGAGATACTGGACAGCCGGGGGTGTATTACGCGATGCCATTTTTGTAGCGAATGGCAGTTCTGGAAGACTTATCGCACGATGAGCGGAAAACGGATATTTGAAGAAATTGCTTACCAGGTAAAACGGTATCCCGGTGTTAATTATTTTTATTTTATTGGATCCCTATTAAACGGCAATATTAGAGAGCTAACCAGTTTTTGCGATACATTAATTTCTAGCGGATTAAAAGTAAAATGGTCCGGGCAGGCAATTATACGCCCGGAGATGACTAAAGAGCTTATGGAAAAAATGGCTAAAGCCGGGTGCGAATGGTTAGGTTATGGTGTCGAGAGCGGCTCGCAAAATGTGCTTAAAAGTATGAACAAGCATTTGTCTATCGCTAATGCCGAAGAGGTGCTGGAGAATACGCATCAGGCTGGGATCAGCACTCAGGCGAATTTTATGTTCGGCATACCTACGGAAACAGAGGCAGATTTCAAAAAAACTTTGGAATTCTTGCAAAGGAACAGAGAGAATATTGATTCTGTCTTAGCCAGCCAGTCTTTTTGCGTAATTGATAAGGGGACCTATCTTTATACCCACGCTAAGGAGTTGGGGATTATAAATCCGCAGCACCATCTTTATTGGGAGGCTGGCGGCAATGATTATGTGGAAAGATTCCGCCGTTATGAAGAGTTTTGCCGGCTGGCACTTTCTCTGGGTTTGCCGGAGACCTCCGGGGTCTTGAAAGTCAAGCCGGATAAATGGCTTCTTTTGGGGGATTATTATTTATTTAAGAAAGATTATTTTTTAGCGCTTGAATGTTTTCGGAAATCTTTGAAGCTGGAATCTAATAATGAAGCCACCTTGAAAAAAATAACGCAATGCCAGGTTGGGATAAAAAAGAAAACTAAAAATAAAACTAGCCACGGAAAAAATGTCAGTTTGCGTCAGGAAAAAACAAAAGCCCATAAAGCTTTTACGGTTTACTCTAAAATCTTAACTGAGCCTGCTTCAGAAGTGCTCACCCCGGAAGAGGAGAAGGTCAAAGCTGCCCTGATTAAATTTGGCTGGCAAGTTAAGCTTGATAATTTCTTGCTTATTGAACGGGAAAAGAAAACGCGGCAGCAGCACGTTTCTGGTTATCCCTACTGGTTGACGATTGATCCGGCTAATTTTTGCAATTTAAAGTGCCCATTTTGTCCTACGGGGCAGATGCGTGGGAGCCGGAGCAAGGGAATCTTTACTTTTGAAAACTTTAAAAAAGTAATGGATGAATTGGGGCCGTATTTGATTCACCTAGATTTTTGTAATTGGGGGGAGCCGTTTCTTAATCCGGAGCTTTCGAAGTTAATAAAGTATGCCAAGGGATATAATGTTGATACCAAGGTAGACTCAAATTTAAACATTCTTGATGAAAAATGTGCCGAAGATATAATTCTGTCCGGCTTAGATAAAATAATTGTTTCCATAGACGGGGCTAGCGCAGAGACGTATTCAAAATACCGCGTGGGAGGGGATTTTAATACGGCAATTAATAATTTGAAACTGTTAATCAGGAAAAAGAAGGAGCTTGCCAGGACTAACCCTTATATTTGCTGGCAGTTTTTAGTTTTTAGGCATAATGAGCATGAAATTGAACAGGTTAAGAAGCTTGGGCAGGATTTAGGTGTGGATAACGTATCGATTACCAGGGCTTTTATCGGAAATAAAGATTGGCTACCCCTTAATGAAGAGTTTAGCCATTACCGGAAAGGTAAAAATAAAAATGAAATTACTTCCGAGCATTTTAAGAAGGCGCAGGAGCACTCTTGCAACTGGCCCTGGGAAGAATTCGTAATTAATCCTAATGGTTCTGTTTCTGTTTGTTGTTCGGTGGAAGATGAAAAAGATGACTTTGGGAACATCTTCCAGCGTCCTTTTAAAGAAATCTGGAATAATGCCGCTTACAAACAGGCCAGAAGGTTTATTAAATATAAAACAGCTCCTGATGATGCGCAGAAAAATATTTGTATGGGATGTAGGCATGCAGGATTGATCAATGTCGATATACTTTCTTGCCATTCCTTATTTGTTAATCCAAAGTAGCTTGTACAGGGCAGGCAATGCGCAAGGGATATAGAACTATGGCGGAAGTTATTCTGTAGAGATTAACTTCACAAAATAGGAGTATTTTGATGAAAATCGTTTTAATCCAATGTCCGGTTTGGGGAACTTATGATCCGCCGTTAGCTTTAGCTCAACTTTCAGCTTGTTTAAAAAAGGCAGGCCATCAAGTTTGCGCTTTAGACTTAAATATCGAATTATATCTTAACCGCAAGGAAAATCATAAGGGCCTATGGGCATGGGAACAATCTGATTTTTGGTATGATGTATCCAATGTCAGGAAATTTTTCGTTGAAAATCAGGCCTTGATTGATCAATACCTAAAACAGATTATTGCCTATAATCCGCAAATTATCTGTTTTTCCGTTTGTACCGCTTCTCACTTGGCTAGCCTGGAGTTAGCTAAGATGATTAAGAAAGAGCGCCAGGATTCGGTGATTGTTTTCGGCGGAACCTTGTTCTTTGAGGAGGCTTGGAGCCAGCGCATATTACTTGAAGATGCAGTTGATATTGTGGCTATTGGCGAAGGAGAAGCAACTTTGTGTCAGTTGGCGAGTTTGATCGGGGAAAATAAACAGTTGGATAGCTGCTCGGGGATAGCGTATAAAAGCAAAAACCAAATTATCCATAATCCTTCCCGCCCGCTACTTGAAAATCTGGATGAGTTGCCGTTTATGGATTTTTCCGATTTGCCCTTGAGTAAGTATGATGATAAAACCCATATTCCGATGTTGGCTAGCCGAGGATGCGTTCAACAATGTGTGTTTTGTAGCTCTAAGGCATTCTGGCCGGGATACCGCCATATGAGCGGCAAGAGAATATTCGATGAAATAAAGTTTCATAAGGATATGGGAAATGCAGTAGGGCACATTGATTTTCTGGATTTGTTGATTAATGGGAATATCCAAACGCTCAATTCTTTTTGTGATTTAATGATTAATTGGGAAATAAGTGAGAATGTTGTTATTTTTTGGGCAGCAAATGCGATTATCCGCAAAGAGATGACCCCGGATTTATTGGCTAAAATGAAAGAAGCAGGCTGCAAACATTTGATTTATGGCATCGAATCAGGTTCTCAGAAGGTTTTAGGATTGATGAAAAAAAAGTATGCTCTCGAAGATGCCGATAGCGTTATTAAGGCAACGCATGAAGCCGGAATCATGGTTACGGCAAATTTTATGTTCGGTTTCCCCGGAGAAGAAGATGAAGATTTTATCCAGACTCTGGAATTCATCAAAAGAAATGCCCTTTATCTGGATCGGGTTTATCCTAGCCGGACTTTTTGCGCGATTGAAGAATTCAGCTATTTGCAGGCTCATCAGGCAGAATTCGGCATTGCCGCCAATTCTCCTAATCATTTATACTGGGAATCTGTAGACGGTAGAAATGTGTATCCGCAAAGGCTGCGGCGTTGCGAGGAGTTTTGTGCGTTGGCTGCGAAGTTGGGTATTGAAGTAGCCAGCGGAGTGCAGACTTCGGTTGATCTTGATCGCTGGTTTAATTTAGCGCATTATTATGAATATAAAAAAGACATTCCCCAGGCGCTGGAAAATTACCTTAACTATTACGCACAAGAACCAAAAGATAAATTAACCACTGAAAAACTCATTAGTTATTATAGATATATCAATGATGAGGTTAGCTCACTGCAGTTGGCCCCGGAGTTATTATCTCGGCTGGAAAAAGCTATCGCATCAATTAACGCTATAAAAGGAAATTTTTCGCCGGTAGTCAATAGTCCCGGCCGGGCCAAAAGTATCGCTTTGGCCAAGGTAGAACAACGGGATAATGCACAGCTTAACGATACCGAATATGCCGATAAAGATATTGATCTTAGGTCTACGCCCAAAGCTTTTTTCTTGCAGGTTTCCGGGCCCTGTAATGCTAAATGTGCGTTTTGCTCACGCGGCAACGATTATGAAATGTTTAACCTGGGCGCCTTCAGGGAGAGATTTGAAGCAAAGCTATCTTTTGCCCCTTATCAGGCCCAGCAGATTGCTTTGACCGGCTCAGGGGAGTATCTTTTATTACCGCAAGCCGGCGAGATTCTGGATTATTTTGATACTACATTTCCGCATGTTGAAAAAATGTTTTCTACCAACGGTTCCGGGCTTACTCCGGAGATTTGCGAAAAGCTTACCCGTGCCAAAAGCAGGTATACTATTCATGTTTCGCTGCATGCTTCTAATAGCCAGTTGCATAAAGTGATGACCCGTTTGGATAATTTTTATAAAATTTTAGGCCAGCTTAAACTTTTGCTAAAACTGCGCAAAGAAACGCAGAATGTGGGAATTAATTTGGTTTTTGTGGCCACCACTCTGAACATTGAAGACCTTCCGAAATTTGTTTTATTGGCGGATGAATTGGGGGTAGATAAGGTAGTTTGCTATTATAATTTTATCTATGTTCCTGCGCAAAAATATCTCTCATGTTTTTTTAAGCAAGAACTAACTAACCAGAAGTTTGACGAGGCAGAAAAATTAGCGGCCAGCCTGAATATAAGGCTGGAGCTGCCCCCGAGATTTAATCAGCCACAATATCCGGTCTATAATATCTGCCGGGAACCCTGGAGCCAGGTGATGCTTGATCTGAATGGGCACATTTTGCCTTGCGACGCCGCGGAGGATTGCTGCGAAAGTTTAGAAAATGCCCAAGGGTTCAAAGAGATTTGGAATGGGCAATATTACAGAAAGTTAAGGCAATCTTTAGTTGACGGCTCAAGCACCTGTTTTAAATATTGTTTTCGCGCTAACCCTGCCTGCGTGAATGATTTTCGTTCTCATGTCATCCGCCGGGGCAGGAAGGATTTGGAGATTGATATTCACTGGGCGGATAATTTTTAAGCGCTCTGCACAAAAATAATAGAAAGGGTGTCTGCTAGATGGAGCCAGCGGTACGTTTTACCTGGAATATGCTTTATGACTGTAATTATCGCTGTTCTTATTGTTTTTTTGAAGGGAGATGGGAAGAATACAGAATAAGGAATATCTATTTGCCTGTCGATAAGCTGGTAGCGCATTGGGCCAGGGTCTGCGAAAAGTACGGGCCGATTTACCTGATTATTACCGGCGGAGAGCCGTTTATTTATCCTAATTTTATAGAGATTATTAAAAAGCTTTCTGAAATTTGTTTTCATATAAATATTTCCAGCAATTCTTCTGGTGATTTGCAGGGCTTTGTGGAAGAAATCCGCCCAAAAAATGTTTCATTGTCGCTTTCTTATCATCCTCAATTTGATGATTTGGATACTTTTATTAAGCGCCTTTTATTTATCAGAAAACATCAATTCAACGGGTGTATAAATTTAGTAGCCTATCCGGCTTTTATTAACCAGATCAAGGGTTATCAGGAAAAATTTGCCGTAATTAATGAACCGTTAAAAGTAATTCCTTTTTTCGGGGAGTATCTGGGTAAAGTTTACCCCCAAAGCTATACCCCTAGTGAACAGGAGATAATCGGGATAAACGAGTCCTGGTTTAAAAAAGTTAAGCGCGGGGGGCTGATGTGCCAGGCTGGACAAAAAACCGCGCTGATTTTTCCTGACGGAAAAGTAGCCCGGTGTGGCCAGGTGGGAGAAGAATTTATTTTAGGGAATTTATTTGATTCCCAATTTAGTTTATTAGATAAAAATTTACCCTGTCAGGCAGAATATTGTCCTTGCGGCGAAGATGAAGTAATGCCCGGAGAAAACACGCAGATTAAAATAGAAGGCCGGGAAGATAAAACTGCGTTTAAAAAAGAGTTATTGACTCCTTCGGGGATGACAGAGCATCTTTTTTGCGAAAGTGAAGGAATTAAGAAGTTGAGTCAGGAGGTTGACTCGATACAAAAGGCTGAGTCCATGCCTGCAGAAAAGACTAGTGAAGGTCTGACTGCTTCCTCCGGAATACAATTTACCTGGGATATTCACTATAGATGCAATTTTCGTTGCCCATATTGCTGGTTTTATGAGGTCTGGGTTGAGGAAGGCAAGCGGAATATTTATCTTCCGGTAGAAGAATGGATGAGGCATTGGAGGCGTATTTATAACCGTTATGGCAAATGCCATATTGCGATTACCGGTGGCGAGCCGTTTCTTTATCCGAATTTTATTCCACTGATCAAAGAATTATCCCAGGTTCATTCAGTTAAAATTACCACGAATATGTCTGGGGATATTGAAACTTTTGTTAAGGAGATCGACCCGCAAAAAGTAATTTTGGACCTTAACTTTCATCCTTTGTTCTCTAGCCAAGAGCCTTTTATAAAAAAGACCCTGCTTTTAAAAAAAGCCGGTTTTAAGGCCGGGGTATGTTATTTAGCTTATCCGCCGCAGATGCCGCAGATTAGTGCGGCGAAGAAAGATTTTGAGAGAGAAGGCATTAATTTTGCATTGGCTGCATTTTGGGGAGAATATCTTGGTCGCCGCTATCCTGAAAGTTATAGCCAACAGGAGCGGGAGATGATTGGGCCATTTTTAGGAGGCATTGATAGAATTAACTACCATTTAAAAGGAGAAAGCCCCAAAGGTAAATTATGTTATGCCGGGAATAAGTATGCGGTTATTCAGGCTGACGGAAAAGTAATTAGATGTGGGCAGTTAGCAGATAAAATAATCGGGGATTTTTTTGATGAAGGGTTTCATCTGCTGGATACGCCTGAGCCTTGCGAGGCAGAAACTTGCTCTTGTAACGAGTATATTAACTTGCTTGACGCCAAAGGATGATTAATGGGGGATGATTTAAAAAACACAAAACAGCCGGTTTCATTTGATTGGGACATGCATTATACTTGTAATTACCGGTGTCCTTATTGCTGGTGCTTTGGTAAATGGCAGCAAATGGCCGAACAAAATAAGTATCCAGCTTTAGATAAAATATTAAAAGTTTGGGAAAATATTTATCAACAGCACGGATGTGCGCAGGTTGGGTTAATCGGAGGTGAGCCGCTGATCTATCCGAATATAGTGCAGTTAGTTAAGGGGATTTGTGTTTTTCATAAAGTCGCGATCACGACTAATTTATCAGTGGAGGTAGATGATTTTATTTCTCAAATTGATCCCTCTGGCGTGTATGTCGGTGGAAGTTTCCATCCGGCATTTGCCGACTTTAATAAATTTCTCAAGCGAGCGATTCAGCTTAAGGATAAAGGTTTCGGGAACATAATATCTTATGTCGCCTATCCTCCTCAGCTTAAGCGCCTGCCGTATTATGCCGAGGAGTTTAGGCAGCAGGGGTTTTTATTATCCGTTTTGACATTCTGGGGGCGATATAATGATATAAGTTATCCTCAGGGGTATACGAATGAGGAGAGAGCTGCTATTGCTCCATATTTAGGTATTCGTGAAGGCGAGAAATTTCAATTAGAACCTAAAGTGGTCAAGGGAAGGATGTGTTGCGCCGGGCAGAGGCATGCGACTATTAAAGCCGATGGTACAGTATATAGATGCGGAGGTAGTCACTCTCAGGTGATTGGCAATTTCTTTCAGGATGATTTTAGATTGTTAGATAAGCCTTTGGTTTGTGAATCAGAAACTTGTCCCTGTAATGAGTGGGCCGGATTAATTCAAGATCAAGAAATTGTCTCTGTGCCCGCTCAAATTTAAGAAACACCGGTTCGATGATTATCGCTCCTAGAGAACCGTAACCTTTTGATGTTTGAATTATGGTGAAGAAAGATAAAATAGTTAAATGTTGGTATGGGCTATTGCTAAATAAGGAGGGCCAATATGAAAATTAGAAATTGGTTAAAAAGAGAGAAATCCAAGCTTTCTACAATTGGGGAATTTTTTTCATTTTTATGGCGCAATAAGCTTTGGTGGATGGCCCCGATGATTTTAATTTTTTTAATCCTTGGCCTTTTGATGATTTTTGCCCAAAGCGCAGCGGTAGTGCCGTTTATTTATGCTTTATTTTAAAATGAAAAAATTATTTAAACTGTTAAATAAATATGCCAGGCTGGGAATAAACATTTTGACCCGCGGGTTTTTAGGGTTAGTTTATTTTGTTTTGTTGTTTCCTTTTATGCTGATTGTTAGGTTCTGCACGGATTATCTGGAGATTAAGGCCAAGTCGCCATATTGGATTCCTCTGAACGAAACTGAAACTGAAAAGGAGCGATTGATCCACCAATAACGATGTATATTTTAGGAATAAGTTGTTATTATCATGATGCTGCCGCCTGCCTTTTAAAAGACGGTCAAGTAATTGCTGCTGCGCAAGAAGAAAGGTTTAGCCGCATAAAGCATGATCCCGCATTTCCCATAAATGCCATTAAATTTTGCCTTGAGTCTGCCGGGATTACGGGCAGCCAACTGGATTATGCGGTTTTTAATGAAAAACCTTTCGTAAAGTTTGAACGGATTATTAAAACTATTTTAGCCACTTTTCCTTTTTCTGTGGGCATATTTCAGGAAACAATCATAAATTGGATGACAGATAAATTGTGGATTAAAGGCCTGATAGAAGAAAAATTGGAATTGCCTGCGGAAAAGGTGTTGTTTTGCCAACACCATCTTTCCCATGCCGCTGCCTCTTTTTTCTGCTCACCTTTTTCACAGGCGGCTATTCTTACCGTTGATGGTGTGGGGGAATGGACGACGACCGCTCAAGGTAGTGCAAAAGCTAACTGGGACGGGTTAGGCACCAATCAAATAAAATTGTTTGCTGAAATCAGGTTTCCCCATTCTTTGGGGCTATTATATTCTGTATTTACCGCTTTTTTAGGTTTTCAGGTAAATGAGGGTGAATATAAGGTGATGGGAATGAGTGCATTTGGCCAGCCTAAGTATGCGGATAAAATTTACGAATTAATCAAGGTTAATGCCGACGGAAGTTTCCGGCTTAATATGAAATATTTTTCTTATCACTGTAATCTTAAGCATAGCTTTAACAAAAGGTTTGAAAAGTTGTTTGGCAAGCCGCGGGATCCGGAAAGCCTTTTTGTTACCGCCAAGACTTCCCTTTATGATTATAAAATTGTTCCTTCAGAAGAGGAAATTAAAGCCAATCAGAACTATGCTGATATTGCTGCCAGTATTCAAAAAGTCACGGAAGACATTCTCGTGAGAATTGCCAATAACCTTCATCAAAAGACCGGGCAAAAAAAACTTTGCCTTGCCGGAGGCGTAGCTTTAAATTGTTTAGCTAATTCCCGTATTTTAAAAGAAACCCCGTTTGATGAAATATTTATTCAACCGGCTGCCGGAGACAGCGGTTCAGCGATGGGCGCGGCATTGTATGTCTATCACTGTTTATTAGGCAAAACCCGTAAATTTATCTTAGAACACGCTTATTGGGGAAAAGAGCATACGGCCAAAGAAATTGAAGCCTTCTTACTGGATAACGGAATCAGCTATCAATTGGTTGATGATGAAAACGTGTTGTTAGAATCAGTAGCTCAGGCTCTTGCTGATGGAAAAATAATTGGTTGGTTTCAGGGTAAGGGCGAGTGGGGGCCGCGGGCTTTAGGCAATCGATCGATTTTGGCAGACCCCCGGGATGAAAGAATGAAAGATATTGTGAATATTAAAATTAAATTCCGTGAACCATTCCGGCCGTTTGCTCCCACGGTTCTGGCGGAGCAGGCTGAGGAGCTATTTGAACTTAATGGTTATGGCCGGCAGTATCCTTTCAGGTTTATGCTTTATACTGTTTTGGTTAAGAAAAAGGATCTGCTTCCGGCAGTTACTCATGCTGATGGAACAAGCCGCATTCAGATAATTAACCGGCAGGAGAACCCGCTTTATTATCGTTTAATCGAAAAGTTTTATCAGAAGACCAAAGTTGCGGCATTATTGAATACTTCATTTAATTTAAAAGGTGAGCCAATTGTAAATAGCCCCCAGGATGCTTTTAATACTTTTACCAAAAGCGGGATGGACATGCTGGTCTTGGGAAAATTTATATTGACTAAAAAATGAGGCAGAAATGGGAATAAAAAAATTAATTAAAAGAATAGGCAGGTTCGTATTTTTTGTGCAGCCGGCCGATGATTCAGTTATTACACAGTCAATATTAATTACGGATAACGGCTATAGCCACCCGGAGAGATTGCGCACTGGAATTAGAACGATTAAGGGTTATTTTCCCGGGGCAAAAATATCAGTTTTGACCTTAGCCCAGAGATACCCTGTTCTGCAAAATGAATTTCCCGACCTGGAATTTATTATTTGTTCAACGAAGTTAAAACCGCGCCGTTACCAGATAGCTTATCAGTTGCTTTCCTTAAAAAAGAAAAATTTCGATTGGATCGTTATTTTTTCCCTGGATCTGACTCCCCTAATCGTCCAATTGCTATTCTTTAAATCTAAAGTAATTTTATATAACCAGTGGGGGCAATGGTGTTTTTTGAGATTGAGAAAAGTCAGCGAAATCTTTAAGGTGGCCTATCATCAGCAAAAATCCGCTCATGGCCTTAAGAATTTTTTAAAGAGAATTGGGTTATTGGTAGTTTTGTTGACACTTGATAATGAACAGCTGCTTAGCCATAAAATATTAGTCGTTGACGACGGTGCGGCGAGCAGCCAGTTGATTTATACTTTGAGCCGGATAAGGAGATATCTACCTTTTGCCAGGGTAACGTTATTAACCTCTAGAAAACGTCAAGACATAGCGGAAGAATTTACTTTTGTTAAAATTATCAGGTCGGACAAATTTTGGATTAAAAGATACCAAATTGCCAGGCACATGCTTAAACTAAAGAATAATAATTATAGTTACGTTATTCTACCATCCTTGGATATAACCCCAGTTATTACTTCTGTTTTATTGATGAAAGCTAGGGTGCTATTAAATAACCAATGGCATCAATGGTGGAAACTGAGCCTTAAGCCGGTGGGGTATTATTTTATGTTACTCCCCAGGCTTATTTCAAGCTTGATTATTGAGGTTTTTGTTTTTATGTATATTTTGATTAATATTTTCTGGATATTTACGGCCAGGGCTTTTAATACTCTAAAAATTAATCTTTTAAGCCAGGGGGATCAATAGCATGGGGATTGATGTAAGGCAATTTAGTTCGGATAAAATTTTGAAGCACCTTGATCGGGTAAATGCCTGGCTACAAGGCCAGAACCCGCCACCGGTAACGGTGGAATTGGATATGACCAATTTGTGTAATCACAAATGCCCGGAGTGTTCAGGTTGGTATTCTCAGAAAAGAGGTGCAGTTTATCTGCATAATAGTTTAGCCGAAAACATAATTAAACAATTGGCACAAGCTAAGATCCGGGGGCTTATTTTTACCGGCGGAGGGGAACCGCTTTGTCATCCGGGTATCCTCATGGCAGTTAAATTAGCGCATAAATTAGGGTTGGATATTGGTTTTATAAGCAATGGTTCATTAATTAATCAGGAGATTGCCCGGGTTTTATTGAAATGCTGCACTTGGCTAAGGATTTCTCTGGATGCTGATTCTCCCGAAGTTTTTAAGCAGGTTCATGGTTTAGACGGCGACGCTTTTGGGAAAGTAATCAGTAATATCCAGTTATTAACAAAAATGAAGAAAACTCTTAAAAGTAAAACCATAATTGGTGTTGGTTATTTGACCTGTGATTATACGCAAAGCATGATGTTATCTGCTACAAAGTTATGTAAAGGTCTGGGGGTGGATTATCTACAGTTCCGCCCTTTGCAGATTCATAAACAAGGTGCTTTTGAATATCATCTGACGGATTTAACTGACAATATCCAAAAGTGCCGGCAAGAGGATAAGGACGGCAGCTTCAGGGTTTTATATTCACAACACAAGTACGATATGATGAAGGATAAAAAATATGGCCGTAATTATAAAGAATGTTACGGTCACCAATTTGCCGCGGTGATTGCCGCGGATGCCAAGATGTACTTATGTTGCCATATGCGGGGCCATCAGAAATACTGCGTGGGTGATTTAAGAAAGAATACTTTCCAAGAAATCTGGGATTCCCAACAAAGAAAAAAAGTTGCCGAAAATATTAATTTTAAAGATTGTGTTCCTTTGTGCCGAGGCAATACTTTTAACCAGATCCTTTGGAATATTAAGCAACCTAAGGAGCATGTTAACTTTTTATGATTTGGGAAAGCTGACTCGGATTTTAAGCTTGGCGGAAAATTTATGTATTTGGCGGCATTTAAACCCGTTTTAGGTTGTGTAAGAAACTACTTTATATAGGTCACTCTTACCTAAGGCTGTTTTTATGAAGATTGCTTTAATTCAAGCTCCCTGCTGGGGTATTGTTTGTCCACCGTATGGCTTGGCCGTTCTAGCTACTTATTTGGAACATTTGGGCCATCAGGTTTATATCCAGGACTTAAACATTGAATTCTATTCTGAGAAAAAACCCCCATATGCAGATAATTGGAAGCCGGAGAATCATCTTTTTTGGATAAATCCCCGTTTGGTCTCCGGTTTTATTTTTGACCATTCTGAGTTAATTGATAAAAAAGTTGACCAGATTCTTGATTCCGGAGCGCAAATAATCGGGTTTTCCATACATTTTACTTCAGAGCATATGGCTAAGGAGATAGCCAAAAGGATTAAACAGAAAGATAAAAAAAGAATTATTGTTTTTGGAGGGCCGCAGGCCAGGCGCGCAAATAGCGGCTTGCAGCTGGCGAGCTTGGAGTATATTGATTTTGTTGTCCAAGGCGAAGGAGAAGTAACCTTAGGTGAAATAATTACAAGAACTGAGCGAAATGAAAATATAGATTTTTGTTCGGGGGCTATTTTAAAACAGAAAGGTGAGGTCATTGACTGTGGTGACCGGCCCCTAATCTCGGATTTAAACTCTTTGCCTTTTGCGAATTTTAGAAGTTTTGATTTTTCACGGTACCTCGAATCATTTCGATTACCGATATCTTTTAGCCGAGGTTGCCCGAATCAATGCATTTTTTGTAATGAAAAATCCTACTGGAGAAAGTTTAGGACCCGCAAGGCCGAAAATGTATTTTTAGAGATAAAAATGCAAAAGGAAAGTATCGGGGGCATTGATTATATAGATTTTCATGATTCACTGGTTAATGGAAATATCGGCGAATTAGAAAAGTTCTGCGACTTAATTATCCAAGAACAGTTGAAAATTAGGTGGGGTGGCCAGGCAGCGATATCTAAAGGGATGACGCTTGAGTTGTTAACTAAGATGAAACAATCCGGTTGCATCTGCTTGAATTACGGCCTGGAGACAGGTTCGCTTAAATCAATGCAGCGTATCGGAAAATTGTTAGCCAAGGATGCTAATCTCGATAAGATTATACGGGATACACATAATACCGGAATTGACTGTATACTAAATTTTATGTTTGGCCTTCCCGGGGAAACAGAAGAGGATTTCCAGGAGACTCTTGGATTCCTTGAGAGGAACTGCAAGTTTATTGATTTAATTAATCCTAGCCCGGGATTTTGCGCTTTTGAAAAAGGCAGCTATGCTTATGAGCATCCCGATGAATTTGAAATTGTTCTTGGGGAAAGTGGCGCATTATGGGAATCTCGGGATGGCATAAATAATTATGCCTGGAGGTTGGAAAAATTTGAAAAGTTTTTAGAAAAAATTAATGCGTTGGGGATTAAGAGTTTTTATCCCGGCACCCAACTAATTGGGAGGAATACAGTCTTAGGGCATTATTATTATTCTAAACAAACTTGGGATAAAGCTATTTTGTATCTTAAGCAAGCAGTTAAGCAACATCCGGAAGATGAGTCAAGTTGGATTTACTTTGCCAAAAGCGCTTTTTCTCTTGGGGATATAGTTAAGGCAGGAGACTGTTTTGAGCAGGTGGTTAAAATTAAAAAGACTAAAATGGATTTTACGGGAGTTCAGGAAATTAAAGAGGAAGCTAATCGCATGGGTATTGTTATATGAGGCATTTAGGGTATTTGTTCGTTGCGATCATAATACTTGCTGCTCTTCTGTTGGGTATTTTTGTCGGGCCGTCAGGCCTATATTATGATGATGTTGCCTGTCTATATAACGGAAAGTTCTTTTCGTCGCAGCCGCTTTCGATTTTAAGTTTTCAAGTTCCCGCTCCCTTAAAGGATGCTCCTAAATTTGAACGTATCTGTTGGATTTATTATCGTCCGGTAGAGCGGATAGCTTGGACACTGGTTTTTCTTTTCTTAGGCGTAGACACTTTATTGGTCGGGTTTCTTCAAAAACTGCTTTTTTGGGCCTGTCTTTATTTTATTTATAAAATTGCCTGTCTCCTCTTAAACCGGATATCTGGGCTAATTGCAGTTAGCCTTTTTATACTTACTCCTTTGGCTTATGGTTTATTAGTTTGGCATGCCTGGTTAGCCGCTCAAATCGGTTTATTGTTCGTATTGGCAGGAGTTTATTATACCCTCAAAGGCTTCTTCAGTAATCTAATCCCGATGGTGGTTGCGGGTATTTTTTTAGCTACGCTCTCTGGCTTATCCAGAGAGTCCAATGTCTATATCTATTTCGGCGTTATTTTCCCTTATGTAATTGACTATCTGGTTAGGCAGCGTAAGGATAAAACAAAAAATTTGAGCATGATCTTGGTTTGCGCCAGCTTTGTTTTGTGCTGCTTGTTCTATAGCTACTTATTTATTAAGACCCCGATTTATAGTACAGTTGGATTAGAGTTGCACAAGCTGGCTTTGGGGAACGCCCCTTTAAATATTAGCTTTTATAAAGGTGAAATTCTTGCTAGTTGGAATGCATTGTTTATTGGTGCTTGCCTGTGCCTATTTTTAATCTTCAAATCTCAGTTGCAACTTTTAGGTTTAACCTGGGCATTAGTGGGCTTAATCCCGTTGCTTTTTTCGAAATTTATCGCCAAGACTTATCTTTTTGATTCTTTGGTTGGGTTTTCACTATTCTGGGGCGCCGGCTTAAGCCTATTATGGAATAAACTGTGCGAAAAAATAAATGATAACACCTTATCAATTCTCAGACGCTTTATTTCGAGAAATTTTTTAAAGTATGCATTTATTTTTATTATTGCTGTTTTAAGTTTTTCATTCTCAGCGGTAAAAAATCTTAAAGAAATTTCTGCTATTGCCATAAATGCTCGGATAAATTTAAGTTCCCGAGTAGAGAGGGTTAACTTCATTAAAAATGCCAAGAAAAATAGTGAAATTTTTGTTTCGCGTATCCGGGCGCAAGAATTTTATAAGGTGCTTTCCAAGGTTCTTGGGCGCAACGATTTTACTATAAGCATAATTAATTCCTGGAGTCAGGTACAGGAGTTGTTGGCGGGAGACAACCTGCTTAAAAACTCTAGTTTCGAAAATAATCTGGAGGATTGGAACCGTGTTGAGGCTAAAATTAAGGTGCCCGGATTATTGAAGCTTACGCAGGATTACAGCTTTGATTCTGGAAAGCAGTCGCTTTTAATTGATACCTCTGTGTTGCGCGGGGTTAATTATAACCTGGTGGATATTTCCCAGTTGGTAGAACTTGAGGCAAATCAAGAGTATATTTTTGGAGGAGTGGTAAAATTGAATGATTTTAAGGAGGGTTTACGGTTTGAAGTGGCGCAGCGCAGCGGCTATCAAAAGGGATGCTGGCGTACCGATATTAAGAGCGGTAATAATAACTGGCAGGTATTATTTAATTCTTTTACGCCGTCTGTCAAACAAAAAGAAGTTTTTTTCTACGCCGCCCGCGCGGAAAATTTGATCCGAGGTAAGGCTTATATCGACGGGGTTTTTATTTATAAAACCAAAAAGCCTATATTGGCATATGATTAAACTTTTAAAATTATCGACTGCGTTAGGTTTTGATTAATTTTATTTACCAGGTTATTTATTAAGGATTGCCACAACTATGGAACGTCAAGACCGTTGGATTCCTGCTTGCCTAGCTTTGCTTATTTTCTCCTGCATAATATTCTTTTCCTGGTTTGCCTTGCGTGAATTTAACCAAGGGCTGTGTGATGGATTTGACCAGGGCGTTTATCGTCAGATTACCTGGGCTACACTTCATGGTAAATTGCTCTGGTGCAGCTTTATGGGCCAAAGCGGATTATCTGACCTGACGATGCATGCGAATTTAGGTTTATTGATCCTCTTGCCTCTTTTTAAATTTTTCAATTCCCCTGTTACCTTTCTCTTCATGAATGCATTTTTCCTGGGGATAGCGGCTTTACCGGTTTATCTAATTGCTAAAGAAAAAATTAATCGCCGCGCCGGTATGTTATTTGCGATTTTCTATCTGACGAATACCTTTACTATCCAGGCATTAATTGAAGGTTTTCAGACACGTTCTTTGAGTGTGCCAATTTATTTCTTGGCTTTTTACCTATTGATTAAAAAAAGATATCTTGGGTTTAATCTGACGTTAGTTTTACTATGCTTAACGCATGAGGTTAATTGTTTGGTGGTTTTTATGTTAGGCATATATGTTATTTTTTTACACCGCAGGTTTATGCATGGCCTGGTAATTTCATTTTTGAGCTTAGGTTGGTTTATTCTCGTAGTTAAAGTTTTGTTTCCCTATTTTGGCAATCCGTTTCCTTTGGAGGCTTTAAATTTTACGGTAGGAGAAAAGCTATTTTCTAATGCCGGGGAGATTGTGAGCTACTGTTTTTTACACCCGGTTGCGATAGCGCAGCGTTGTTTATCCCAGGCAAAGCTGGATTATTTATTAAGGTTATTTTTACCATTGGGGTTTTTGTCTTTAGCCAGTCCAGTAGAACTGTTAATAGGATTTCCGATCTTTTTGCAGAATGTTGTTTTAAGCCAGGATCTTATTTCCGTAGAGGTTCCCCGGTATACCATGGCGCTACTTCCCGCTATTTTTATCTCGGCTATTTATTCAGCTGCTTATTTATCTAAAAAGCTTAGATTCCAATGGAAGTATCTTGAGGCAGTAGTTATTGTTTGTTGGTTGCTAGCTGGATATAGATTTATTTTGGATCCGCAATATAATCCGCGTTTTACACAGGTTTTATCTGCGATATCCAAAGAAACCGTAGTGCATCGAGAAGCTCTTCAGAGGATAACTCAAATGGTCCCTAGTAATGCCAGCGTAAGCGCGGATATAAAGGCGTTTCCTTTTCTGTCTAATCGGTTCGAGCTTTACGACATCCCTCTCCATGTTGCTGAAGCTGAATACATTTTAATTGATAAAAAGCAACCGAAGATTTCACCTAAGGCGCAAGAATTAGGAAAAGAATATCTTAATATTATTGACCGATTATTAACATCCGCTCGTTATAGGTTGGTCGGGAATCTTGACGGCATCATCTTATTAAAGAAAGGCAAGTAAATGAAACCAGAGCTTATTGGTGTAATTCCTGCAGCCGGTAAAGGAGTCCGGATGCTTCCTAATACTGTAAGAAGGCAAAAGGCGCTTTTACAGATTGATGGCGTATCTATTTTAGAGCGTAATGTGCGCATTATGCGTAACCAGCTTGGGATAAAGTCGGTTTATGTATTGGTGGGATATAGAAAACAGCAGATTATGGAGAAATTAGGTGACGGCAAGGAATTTGGTGTGGAGGTAACCTATATCGAGATAGACGATATCAATAAGGGTTTGGCATATGGGATGCTCCAGCTAGAGCAGTACCTTAAAACTGCTTTTTGTGTGATTTTGGGAGATGAGGTGTATCTTGATTCTAACCACCAAGAGCTGCTGAGTGTGCCTAGTAACGATTTTGATGTAGTCTGTGCGATAAAAGATTCCCAGCATCCGGAAAATATAAAGAAAAATTATTCTATACAGATGCAGGGTGGATTAATTACTTCTCTGGTTGAGAAGCCGGAAATAGTTGAGAATAATTATCTGGGGTGCGGCACCTACTTTTTTAAGCCGGAGATTTTCGATTATATTAAAAAAACCCCTATTTCTTTAAAAACAGGCAAGGTGGAATTGACAGAAGCGATAAATTTAGTTGCGGCTAGTGGTGGACGGGTTTATCCGTTTAGGCTTAAAGGTGGCTATATCAATGTGAATAGTGTAGGTGATTATAGCGCGGCTCAATATATGGTTAGGTCGGCTAGTTTTAGCAAAAAATCCGTCAGCCTGGTGATTCCGGCATATAATGAAGAGTTATCTATTGGATATGTGTTGGATGATTTTAAAGATAAGGTCGAGGAGATTGTGGTGGTTAACAATAATTCAAAAGACAGGACTGAGGAAATTGCTAAGGCCAGGGGAGCTCGGGTCTTAACGGGTAGTTTTAAGGGGTACGGGGATGCTTTAAAATTTGGCCTGGATAATGCTAAAGGGGATATATTAATTTTAACTGAAGCTGATGGATCATTTGTTTCCCGGGATCTGGGCAAGATATTGGAGTATCTTAAAGATGCGGATATGGTTTTAGGAACACGCACCACCAAACAGATGATTGAGCAGGCGGCAAACATGAGTTTTTTATTACGTTGGGGAAATATCTGTATGGCCAAAATTATCGAGTTATTGTGGCTTTATAAAAACGAACCACGTTTGACGGATGTGGGATGTACTTATCGGGGCATCTGGAAGTCGGATTATGAGGCAATTAGTAAATCGCTGCATTGTACTGGCCCGGCTTTTTCTCCGGAAATGATCATTGAGGCAATGCGCCATAACAAGCGAATAATTGAAATACCACTAACTTATTCCGGAAGGATTGCCGGAGAATCCAAATTCTCAAGCAGCATTTTTGCTAGTGCCCGGACGGCGTTAAGCATGTTGCGGGTGATTATACTTAAGAAGTTTTTTGATCTTTTAGGGAGATATGAATAATGCGTATTGCCCTTATCCGCTGCCGCGATCAAGGTAATATTAATACCCGTTTGCCGGAAAGCTTAAACCTGGCAAGAGGAGAGTTGCCTCCGCTGGGCCTGGCTTATATTGCCAGCGTCCTGGAAAATGCCGGGCATAAGGTAAAGATTTTTGATATTTGCGCGTTAAACTTAACCGTTGATGAGTTTAGACAAGCGCTATCTGATTTTTCTCCGGAGCTTGCGGGAATTACCGTGATGACTCCTGGCTTATTCGGCGCTTTAGAGGCAGCCAAGATGGCCAAAGCCGCCGGAGCAATTACGGTTTTAGGGGGGCCACAGCTAGCGATTTATCCGCAAGAGACGGTAGCTTATCCAGAGGTGGATTATGGGATAATCGGTGAAGGTGAATATGCGATGTTAGGACTAGTTGATGTTTTAGGGGGAAAAACCCCGCCCCAAGCTATTCAGGGGTTAATTTATAAAGATAAAGGCAGCGTAATTATCAATAATCCGGCAATCGTCGAAAATCTTGATGCTTTGCCTTTGCCCGCGTATCATTTATTGCCGATGGAGAGGTATAATTCTATAATTGGGGATTATCCAACTAGCACGATGATTTCCTCCAGGGGCTGCCCATATCGCTGCCACTTTTGTTTTAAACAACCCAGCGATGATAAGATACGTTTCCGAACGGCCAAGAAAGTTGTTGAAGAGATGGATTATCTGGTTAAGCAATTCAAAGTCCGAGAGATTATGTTTTATGATGATGTGTTAACTTTTTCGCGCCAGCACATCATGGATATCTGCCAAGAGATATTAAGACGCAAATTAAAGATTAAGTGGGAGTCGCCGGCCAGAGTAGATAATGCCGACCGAGAATTGCTAGAGTTAATGCATCAAGCCGGATGTGTGCGTTTAAGGTACGGCGTTGAATCTGCAGATGAAGGCATATTGAAGTTGATGAATAAGAAAATTAATTTAGAGCAGGTCAAAGAAACATTTAGATTGACTAAAAAAATTGGCATCGAAACTTTCGCTTATTTTATGATTGGTTATGCTCATGAGACTTCCAAGACCATTGAGAAAACTATTTCTTTTGCATTGGAATTAAATCCTGACTGGGCGATGTTTACGATGGCTACTCCTTATCCAAAGACTCCGCTATATGAATTAGCACTAAAAGAGGGGGTGTTAAAAAATGATTATTGGCGTGATTTTACTTTAGGTAAACAAAAAGATAAAAGAGTGCCGTATTTTATGCCGGAGGTTGCTCTTTGGACTAGAAAAGCTTATCAGCGATTTTATTTTAGGCCAGGTTTTATTATTCAACGCCTGAGCCGTCTGCGTTCGCTGCAGGACTGGCGGAAATCTCTTTGTGGGATTCAGGGAATTTTAAGTATAAAAAAGGATTAACGTATGTCATCCAAATCGCTTTCAGTGTTTATACCGGTATATAATGAAGAAAAGATTATTGATAAAAATTTAGGAGTAATTTTAAGAGTGGTTAAAGAAATTACCAGCGATTTTGAGATTCTGATTGTTAACGATGGAAGTACGGATAATTCTAAAGAAAAGATACTAAATTGGGTTAATAACTGTGAACAGATAAAGTTAATTGACCATAAAACCAATCTGGGCTACGGGGCTTCTTTGAAAAGTGGGTTTACTAATGCGCAAAAAGAATTGATATTTTATACGGATATGGACTTACCTGCGGATTTGAGTGAGCTAAAAAAAGTCATGCCGCTTATGGAGACTTATGATTTGGTGATTGGCTATAGAATAGACCGTCTAGATACATTAAGGAGGATGGTTTATTTTAAGATCTACAGGTTTTTGTTAAGAAGGCTGTTTAATTTAAAAATAAAAGATATAAATTTTTCTTTTAAATGCTTAAAGAAAAAAGTGATTGAAAAAATCAATCTTACGGCTAGAACTGGTTTTATCGACGGGGAGTTATTAATTGAATCTTCACGTTATGGCTTTACCATTAAAGAGGTGCCGATTACCTACTTGCCGCGGAAATGCGGAAACTCAAATTTTGATAGTTTTAAGGTGGCGTTTTCTACGGCTAGGGAAATTTTAGTTTATTGGCTAGTGAAAATTAGCCAGGCTAAGAGGTTAAAAAATTGCAGATAGAGCAATACGAGCGTTTTTACGCATTAGAAGATAAGCATTGGTGGTTTGTGGGGATGCGGGATATTTTTTATCGCACAATTAACAATATCTACAAAAATAATAATAATCTTTTGATTTTAGATGTGGGATGCGGTACCGGAATGATGATGAGGGGCCTAGAAAAATTTGGCAAAGTTGTGGGGATAGATATTGAGGGTGCTGCCTTAAAATTCTGTCAAAAGAAAGATATAAATAAAGTTTGTTTTGGCAGCGGAGTAAAGCTGCCGTTTAAAGACGCAACGTTTGATTTAGTAACTGCCTTTAGTGTGGTGGAACATGTTCAGGATGATGTTTCATTTATCCAAGAATTGAGCCGGGTTTGTAAAAACAGCGGCCGGATTGTTCTTTCGACTTCGGCTTTTAATTTTCTCTGGAGTGAGCATGATCTAATTAATAAGCACAAGAGAAGATATACAAAAGATAACCTGCAAAAAATGTTTAATCGACAGCATTTGTTAGTTGAAAAAATTACTTACACCAACTTTATTTTATTTCCCCTTATTTTACCAGCGGTATTCTTGAGTAATTTATTAAAGTATTTTCATGTTTCTCTGACAGATGCTTATTATGCTACGCCGAAACTGATAAATCGAATTTTGATTTCCATATTGAGAACCGAGTCGCTAATATTAAGCAAATCAAATTTTCCTTTTGGAATTTCCCTTTTATGTGTCGGCAAAAAAGCGTAAAAAGATTAATTGTAAACGCGGATGATTTCGGGTTAGACAGTGCAGTTAACTCTGGGATTATCCAGGCGTATGAATTCGGAATTGTCCGGAGCGCTTCTTTAATGAGTTGCGGAGCGGCATTTGATGAAGCGGCGCAGTGGGCTAGAAAAAATAAAGAACATTCAGGCTTAGGAGTAGGCGTACATCTGTCGCTTACCGAAGGAGCACCGGTCGCTGCGAAAAATAAGATAGCTTTTTTATTAAGTGAGGATAGAAGTTGTTTTTTAGAACGTAATAAGTTTTTGTTAAAATTTTTCTCTGGCAAGATTGATTTAGGCCAGGTATATTTAGAGTTTGAATCACAGATAAGTAAATTTCTTAAAGCAGGATTGACGCCGACACATTTAGATGGGCACGAGCATGTGCATATGCTCCCGTGTATACTTTCTGTAGTGTTGAAATTGGCAGCTAAGTTTAAAATACCTAGCATAAGACTGCCGAAAGAGCCTTGGCTAACAAAATACCCGCAGACGTGTAAATATTGGATGATATCGCGGTTGGCAGATTTTAATTGGTTTTTTAAGGTCAGAAAGCATCCGATTAAATTTCCTAACCATTGTTACGGCTTAACCCAGAGCTGTTGTTTAAGCCAGGCATCTTTAGTTCAGGTATTAAAAATTATACCCGTTGGAGTCAACGAATTGATTTGCCATCCCGGGGTAGGCAAACAGAACAAAGAGACGGAGCTAAATGCTTTAAAAAGCCCGGAAATTAGAAAACTAATAAATGATTTAGACATCCAGCTAATACGCTATGACCAAATTTGATGAACAATTAATCGGCCTTTATCGTAAAGTTTTCTGGATTAAAAGGTTTCATGTTATTGTCCGTCAGTGGCTTTGCCCCTTCAATGAGGTGGAGCGATACGTGCCTTTGTCCGGTAAAATTCTGGATTTAGGTTGCGGGTATGGCATATTTTCTAATTTTCTGGCGATGAAATCCGCCCGGCGTTATGTAGTGGGGGTAGATAAGGATGCCGGCAGGATTGCTGTGGCCCATTCTACTGTATCTACTAGAAAGAATCTTGAATTTAAGACCGCTGATCTTGATAATTATGTCCTGGATAATAATGTAAAATGCGCGGTACTTCTAGACTTGCCATTAGAAGTAAATAAGGGCTTATTAACCAGAATTTATACCGCGCTGCCTCCGGAAGGAACTTTGATTATAAAATCAATCAGCCGCAGCCCTGGTTGGAAATATTATTTTACGCTTTTACATATGGCTACGGTTGATAAATTGCTGAGGTTAAGTTTTAAAAAAAATTCTCACTTTTTAAAAGAAGAAGAGTTTATGAGCCTATTGAAAGAAGTGGGGTTTCAAGCTAAGTTTTTAAATATTGACCGGGGCTATCCTTATTCACATTGTTTATATATTTGTAGCAAAAGCTAAATTGGGCTTATAGTTTAGCGATGATTAATATGCTGAAAAAAAAGAAACAGGTATGTATTATTAAGCTCGATGGTTTGGGTGATGTTTTGCGGACTACTTCTATTTTGTGGAATTTCCGTGATGATGATGTGTCTTGGGTTACGGATGAATCCGCGTTACCCCTACTTAAGAATAATCCTTTTGTAAAAAAAATTATTCCTATTTCCAAAGCTTTAGCTGCTAAGCATCCGGTATTTGATGAACTTTATAGCTTTGACGAGGATTTGAAAGCTTGCCAGCTGGCCCGGGATCTGGAGGCAAAAAAGAAAAAAGGGTTTAATCTTAAGGATGGCGCCTATTTTCCGTTTGATTCCGATGCTGAATATGCTTATACGTTATCCAGAAACGATGAATTGAAGTTCAAGTTAAATAAAAAAACTTATCAGCAGCTTATTTTTGAAATGGCTGGCTGCTCTTGGCAGGGGCAGGATTATATCCTTGGTTATCAGCCTAAGAGCCCAATCAAATATGATGTAGGTATTAATTATCTTGTAGGTAGAAAATTTCCAAATAAGGCCTGGCCGCATTGGAGAAAGCTATCAGAGATGTTAGATTCAGTTTGTTTGCAAAGAGAGTTTGAAAATTTGGAGGAATATATTGATTGGATCAATAGCTGCCGGATTATCGTAACCGGTGATTCTTTGGGAATGCATATTGCTCTGGCATTAAAAAAGAAGGTAATTATCCTGATGGGCTCAACCAGCTGGAATGAAATAGAGACTTATAACCGGGCGGTTATCCTTAAGCCGGGATTATCCTGCATGCCTTGTTATAAAAAGAATAAGTGCAGCAGCACTCCTTTTTGCATGGACTTGGTTACCCCGGAAATAGTATATTCTGAAATAAAAAAAATGCGTCAAATTAGTTCTTAAGGGGGATGGCGTGGAAGTTTCAGTAGTGATCCTGGCTAAGAATGAAGAAAAATGTATCGGCTCTGCCCTGGAGATGGTTTTCCGGCAGGAGATTGATGCAAGTTATGAGGTAATTGTGATTGATTCCGGTTCGCTTGATGCGACGCTGGAGACAACCAGGCGTTATCCGGCCAGGATAGTTACGATTAAGCCTGAGGAGTTTGGGCACAGCCGGACAAGAAATTTAGGGGTGCAATTATCAAAAGGGGAATATGTGGTTTTTTTAACTGCCGATGCGATTCCGGCTAGTAATACCTGGCTAAAAAATCTCATTCAGCCGTTTAAACAAAATTCCCAGGTCGCCGGAGTTTACAGTCGGCAAATTCCCAGGCGGGGTTGCTATCCTCCGGAAGCCAGGGATATTTCAGCTGGCGCAGGTTTAATTCGCCGGGTTAAATTTATTAACCCACAAGATTCCGCACAAGTTGCATATTTTAACCAAAATGTCTGGAAACTTATTACCTTTTCGAATGTTAGTTCCGCATATCGCAAGGATTTGTTAGAGCAGCACCCTTTTACTTTGGACCTTCCTGCTGTCGAAGACCAGGAATGGGCATATCGTTTGATAAAAAGCGGAATGGTTATTTGTTATGAGCCAACTTCCAGCGTGTATCATTCGCATAACGACTCCTTATGTAGGCTCTATTCACGGTACTACAAATATGGCTGTTCTTTTAAGAAATTCATTCCAGATCCGCGCCGGGGGACATTTTATTATTTTATCAAGATTACAGCTTATGAAGCAATTCTGGATTACATTTTTTTATGGGGATATCCGGAAGTTTTGATTAAAAAAATATTCTGGATTTTTTATCTGCCTTTATTTAGAGCCGTAAAAAATTTAGCATTTTACCAGGGATTTAAAAATAAAACTTAAAAGATATGGATATTTCTATAATTATTCGTACCAGGAATGAAGAAAAAAATATCGCCAGGAGCTTGGAGCAAGTATTGGCCCAGAATTACCAGGGGAGCTATGAAATAATTATTGTGGATTCCGGCTCTAGCGATAAAACAGCGCAGATTGCCTTAAGGTTTCCCGTGCGTTTTTATGCGATAAAAAAAGAGCAGTTTTCTTACGGGTACGCCTTAAATTATGGGCAAAGCTTAGCCACCGGCAGAATTATTGTTTTCTTATCGGCACATTGTTTTCCTGTTGATGCTGGATGGTTGGCTAATTTGGTTAATCCATTCATCAAGGATGAGCAGGTGGGTGCGGTTTATGGTAAACAACTACCAGTTAGCGGGGTTAATCCGGTTGAAGAATTTGAACTGGGAATCTTTTTCCCTAAAGGTGATTTAAAGCCCAAAGCAATATTCTCAAACGCCAATTGCGCTATAAAAAAAGAAATTTTAGAGAAGCATCCTTTTAATGAAGAATTGGTGTATGGGGAAGATTTTTTATGGCGGAGAAAATTACCCGCAGATATCAGGGTAGTTTACGCTCCAGAAGCCCAAGTTTATCATAGCCACGCTAGCAGCTTGTATTATTGGGCCAAGCATCGTCAGAGAGTAGGAATTGCCAGTCAATATCTGCATAACGTTGAGGGGGTTAGTGATTTTTACGGTTTAAAGGGTAGTTGGCTAAGGCAAGTTTTAAGCCGCATTCCATACATGTTCTTTTTCCTCAGGCAAGGATATTTTGTAGCTTTTTTTACTTTTCCGGTTTTGGAGGCAATCCGGAGTATTTTTTATTTCCGGGGCTTAAGGATAGGCAGGAGAAAATACGGTGTGTATCAAGATCTGGCTAATTATTCCGGGAATTAGCAATAATTTGGCTAATTTTTATGCAGTAATATGTTTAAAAATTTAATCTGAAACGGTGTTATACGATGCCAAAAACAAATCTCCTTTACATAATTACTAAACTGGAATTAGGCGGTGCTCAGCAGCAATTATTAAGCCTGATTAGGGGTTTAGATAGGCAGGCTTACAATGTCTTTTTGTTTACCGCCCAGGACGGTTTATTAATTGCGGAAGCTTTGTCTTTGAGAGGATTAACTCTGCATAGGTCAAGGTTCTTAGAACGCAAAATAAATCCTTTAAAGGATTTATTTTGCGTTCTAAGAACCTTGACCTATGCAGAGTTAATCCTCTCAAAGACAA
>Ga0182027_10002239_pt1 | contig 31563 bp, 21 predicted proteins | sample 712E1DmetaG_FD_121300 | JGI IMG/M metagenome (GOLD analysis project Ga0182027, IMG submission 121300) | Permafrost microbial communities from Stordalen Mire, Sweden - 712E1D metaG (Illumina Assembly) | ecosystem: Environmental > Terrestrial > Soil > Wetlands > Permafrost | place: Sweden...
CGGCAGAGATGGCTCGCTATAAGCTACCAACGGGACTACTGCCTGCACGCCCTACATCCGGCATCCTGACCTGAAAACCGATGAATCGGCCTTGGCGAATGCTATGACCGACAGACACCTAGTTTTCCCAAATGTTGGCTACTCCTCCGACCCTCTGCTCCCAAAGCAGGTCATATTGTTTATGGAAACCTGTTGAAATTGAGTGAACATAAGTGGCTTATATTGAATTGCTTACCGCGTCAGGATCGATTCTTGTTGTGCCCTGTGGCTCTTGGGTGCTTGGAGTGCGCCCTTTGTTGAGACAGTTGTGTAGTCGACAGTTCGCCGTTCGGAGCATATTGCTGGCCGAATGGAGTCCGTTGTGACAGAACTGAGATGAGCGGGGAGAGCGACACCCCGATCTTGGTACTGACATGCCCGGCAACTTAAGGATCCGAAACTCCTCGAAGACGGGAGTTCCGCCAGAGAAAAAGATAATCTATGATTAATCGGGTATCGAGCCCATCATGTGACGAGACTTCTCGGGTCGAATCGGCAGTCGAGCAGACATGAAAGCACTTCCGGGGAATTCAACCGAAGGTCGGCCCAGAGAGCAATTATGACGACTTGTATACGACCACAAAAGATGAACCGCATTGTTGGCTTTCCGAGATTAAGTCGGGGACTTTCCCTGTTTTTCACCGCACTCCTTGTCTTGAGTTTCCTCCCTGGTTTGTCAGGGCAGACGAAGACCAGTCTTGCACGTCCTCCGATTGCGCAAGAAGCGAGCACTCAAGTCCCGACAGGAGGGACCACCGGAGCGACTCAGGATTATCCGGTATTGGTCGATATCACTGCGTCCACCGGCATCCATTTTGAGCATTTGTCCAGTCCCGAACAAAAATTTATCGTCGAGTCGATGAGCGGAGGAGTGGCACTGATTGACTACGACCACGATGGCTGGCCTGACATATACTTCACCAACGCACAGAGCGTGGAGATGGCCCAGCACGGCGAGAAAGCCAGGAGCGCGCTGTTTCACAACAATCGCGACGGCACTTTTACCGACGTGACCGAGAAAGCCGGCGTTGGCTATCCATGCTGGGCCATGGGCGCGGTCGTCGGGGACTACAACAACGATGGATGGCCCGATCTGTTGGTCACTTGCTTCGGCGGCGTGGTGCTCTATCGCAACAATGGCGACGGCACATTCACCGACGTGACGAAAGAAGCCGGTCTCGCCGGCGATAGATTGTGGGCTACAGGGGCGGCGTTTGGAGACTATGACAACGATGGCTGGGCCGACTTATTCGTTTCGCACTACGTCGATCTCGATCTGCACAGCATGGCTGCCTTTGGCTCTAGCGAAACCTGCAAATACATGGGCATCGATGTCCAGTGCGGCCCTCGCGGCCTGAAGGGATCTCCAGACAATCTTTTTCACAACAACCGAGATGGGACGTTCACCGATGTTTCAAAACGATCCGGAGTGAGTGATGAGGAACACCGTTATGGCTTAACGTCGATTTGGTTGGACTTCGACAACAGTGGAAAACTCGACTTGTTTGTGACCAACGATGGCCAACCAAACTATCTTTACCAAGGCAACGGCCGCGGCTTATTTGAGGATGTCAGCTTCTATTCAGGTGTGGGGTTGAGCGACAGTGGCGCAAGACAGGCCAATATGGGACTGGCCTACGGCGACTATATGCATACCGGACGCATGTCGCTCATGATCTCCCACTTTGATAGTGAATACGCTGCCTTTTACCGCAATGACGGCGCACTGAGCTTCACTGATATTGCAATTCCTTCGGGAGTTGCAAGGGCTACAAGAGGATATGTGGGGTGGGGTGATGCCTTTGTCGATTTCAGTAATGACGGGTGGCAGGACATTTTCCTGGTCAATGGACATGTGTATCCGCAGGTCGACCAATTCGGTTCGAATCTGAAATACCGGGAACCGAAGTTGCTGCTCTTGAATCAGCGCAATGGGACATTCAAAGATATTAGTAAACTGGCAGGGGAGGCAATCCAGATCCCACAAGTGAGCCGTGGAATGGCAATAGGCGATCTCTTCAATGACGGCAAGCTTGAAGCGGTGGTTGAGAATCTGAAGGGCCAACCCATGATCTTGCGCCCAGAGGGTGGCCCCCAAAACCACTGGATCAGCTTTCAGTTAGAGGGGGTTGGAAGCAACAGACTGGCTTTGAATGCTCGCATCCTAGCGACGGCTGGCGACTTGGTGCAACTTGGTGAAGTAATTAGCGGCGGCAGCTATTTATCACAGAACGACCTTCGTATCCACTTTGGTCTTGGCGACAATGAGCAATTGAATAAGGCCGAAATCACATGGCCTGACGGGAAGATTGAGAAGTTAACCAATCTGGAGGCTGACCGATTCTATTATATTCGCGAAGGTTTGGGAGTGGTTTCGTCTCAGCCAGCTGAAAGAGAAACGGTGAAGCTTCATTAGGCACAAGCCTTTAGCCGTTTGCGCAGATTCGCGCATCTGCTGCTGTTGGCAAGAGTCGCATTCTATGTAGGGGGAACCAAGTGGGCCGTTTGGAGCGGTGAAAACGGATTCTGATATCAGTCCTGAGCAACCAAGATGATGAGCCTCTTGCGACTGTTCGAGTCGAAACATCGGGTTAAATGATCGCAAGATTTATGATCGGTGCGCCTACAGCTAACTGGCGACCTGTAGATCAGAATGGCTGGCGCAACACCGGTCGATCTGTCCATCGCTTGGACTTCCTGGAGTTTGTTGAGAATCGATTTTTCGGAGGCCCGCCGTCGGTTGCAGCTCTCGCCAAACTCTTCCCTTGCCTTTTCTTCCCCACCTAGCGCCTTGCAACGTCATGCAAAGCGTCCGTTTAGTTTCGCTCAAGGCACTCCTTTCAAGTTTGCAGTATCGGCGTTCTGAGCGCCTCGGTGATTTGAATCACACTGGGCCGAGGAGCGCCAATTATTTCGGTAAAATTTCATCTTGACAACATAGTAGATTATATATTATCAATTAATGCCGAGACTGAAGAAGGTTGGGCTAGTTCACCAAATCCATCAGGCTGCATGCCTGTACCCATTGCGAGTTCCTGTGAAAGCAGAGCCCTGATGGAGTTTCTTCCAACCGTCCTTGTTCGGAAGTTGGTTTGAGGTGCAGGAGACCATCCCATTCGTTCTCAAGAAAACCGTTGAAGTTCATTAGTGAGATCCTTCAGGAGGAAAACATGGACCGTGCTACCCGTCGTCTGCTTAGCCTGTTTCTGCTAGGCCTGCTCTTCATCCCGTTTGCGAAAGCACAAGATAACGCAACCGTAAACGGTACTGTAACGGACTCAAGCGGTGCTGTGGTTCCGAATGCCGCGGTTGCTCTCACCAATACTGCCACTGGCCAAACCAAATCCGAGACTTCGAACGCCACCGGGCTCTATCGGTTCGCCAATATGGGTATTGGTTCATATGCTCTGACGGTTTCGGCGGCGGGGTTTCAGAAGTACACCAAGACAGGCATCGTCGTAAACGTCGCTCAGACGCTTGAGGAGAATGTTGCCCTCAGTGTAGGCAACCAGACGCTGACGGTCACCGTACAAGCAGATGTTTTGCAAGTACAAACCGAAACAAACGAGATTAGCAACCTAATCAGCGGCGAGCAGGTTTCTCAGCTTGCAACGAATGGCCGCAACGTGGAGAACCTTGCCATCATGGGAATGGGCGTCTCCAATACCGTTAGCGATTTCAACAATCAGAATGCCAATACAACCAGCAACACCATCAGCTTCAATGGAACCCGCTCGAGCCACAACGTCTACCTTCTTGACGGAGCCGAACTGAACGACCGCGGTTGCGGCGGCTGTTTCGACGTTCTGCCCTCCCTCGACTCGCTGGCAGAGTTCCAAACCCTCGAGAGCAACTACGCTCCCGACTACGGCCTGGGCTCAGGCGGCCAAGTCACAATGGTCATCAAATCCGGAACTCGTAACTTCCACGGAAGTCTCTGGGAGTTCAACCGGAATGAGGATTACGACGCCAACAACTACTTCACTAAGGCCGCAGGCCAAGCGCGACCGGAACTCCGGCTGAATGAACCCGGCGGAAACATCGGTGGTCCGCTGTGGATTCCTCACGTGTACGACGATGCCCGCAACAGGACGTTTTTCTTTGTCAATGAGGAGTGGCGGCGTCTGATTGTTGGAAGTGCACCGTCGATTGTGAACGACATCGCTACCAACAACTTTCCCACCGCCGGGACAGCACTCCAGTACACCGTCCCTGCGAACGGCACAACCCCCATCGTTCCTGTCACGACTGACCCGGTCAAGCTGGCACTCTACACGGCTGACGGTCTCACTGCCGGGCACCCGTTTCCCAACAATACCATTCCGGCTAACCTTATCGACCCGAACGCAGTTCTTGAAATGAACGCAGGAACATTTCCCAAGCCGAACTACAACGGAACCCAGTACATTTCGTCAATACCTCAACCGACCGACGTTCGCGATGACATCATCCGCATCGATCACGCCATCAACGACAGGTTGCAGTTGATGGGTCACTACGTTCATGATGCGGTCACGCAAACTACTTACCCGCCGCTTTGGGGCGACGGTAGTTATCCGACGGCCGGATCGACCATGACCAATCCCGCGTGGATGGCGGCGTTCAAGCTGACGCAGACGTACTCCCCGTCGTTACTCAACGAAACAGCCTTCCTTTACACGGACAACATCGTCACGATCAATCCACTCGGTAACTATGCACAGCCGACTGGCTGGACGGCGACGTCATTCTTTCCGCTGGCCGACAACCACGACTCCAAGATGCCGGAAATTGATCTCGGAGCGCCCTACAACGTGAACTATACTGCAAGCTACTATCCTTGGAAGAACTTCTACGCAGACACGCAGTTCCGCGATGATCTGTCCTGGACGAAAGGCAAGCACCAGGTGAAGTTCGGCTTCTCCTACATGCGTGTAGTCAAGAACCAGGAGCTGCAGTCAAACACTGAGGGAACCTCGGTATTCAACTCCAACTCGTTCTCTGGCGACTCCTATGTGAACTTCATGCTCGGCGACGAGGCGAGTTTTACTCAGCTCCAGTTTCTTGCCAACAAACACTGGGTCAACAACAACTACAGCTTCTATGCCAATGACAACTGGCACGTGACGCGCCAGCTTACTCTCAACATTGGGCTTCGATATGATGCCCTGCCTCACGCCTTTGAGAGATTCAACCAGTTCGCGAACTTCGTCCCACAGGACTATCTGTATTCACTGGGCAATCCCGTCACTGCGGCGGGTACGCTTAACCCTAGTTCGCTCACCAACTTTGGCGGCACGCCGTTCTATCTCAACGGCATTCAGGAAGCAGGGGCCAATGGATTCCCCCGCGGCAACGTGCTCAACAAGTACGACACTTGGGAACCGCGAGTTGGCTTTGCCGACGACATCTTCGGCGATGGCAAGACAACCTTCCGCGGCGGCATTGGAATCTTCTACGAGCGCGTTCAGGGTAACGATGTCTACAACGCCGCTCAGAATCCGCCCTTTGCGTATCAGCCATCCGCTAACAACGTTTATTTCTCTAACCCTTTCACCAGCGCCTTGACCGGAGTAACCACTTCTCAGTCCTTTCCATCCACACTTACGAATCTGAAGTACAACTACCCGCCTCCGGGGACTGCAACGTTCAGCTTGGGAATTCAGCGCCAACTTGCCCCATCGGTTATCGCAGTGGTGCAGTACGGCGGAGCCTTAGGATGGGATCAAAACGACGACCGGGAGATTAATACTTTGCCCCTGGCCGATGCAAGTAACCCGGCCAATCCGTACGATGATCGAGAAGGCGTCGCCAATGGCTCGCTGAACGCGAATCCGTATAGGATCTTTCCAGGATTTAGCACAATCAAGCAGGAAGAGAACGAGACAAATTTCGAGTACAACTCTCTCCAGTCTGGGTTGCGTCTTGAGAACCTCCACGGTTTGACCGTCCAGTTGGCCTACACCTGGTCCCATGAGATCGATGAAGTGAGCAGCGACCTCAATACGCTTTCCAATCCGTTCAACTCGAAGTATGACCGCGGTTCGGGGGGGCTCGATCGTCGTCATATCTTCAACGCGAATTACATCTACGCGCTTCCGTTCTTTGCGAAGAGTTCGAACCTCGCGGCGCGCGAGACCCTCGGAGGATGGGTATTCTCTGGGGTGACGGTTGCGGAGAGTGGAACGCCACAGGCCATCACCTACAACGGAAGCGACACTCTCGGTCTTGGTGGCGATACGACCAACAGGCCAAACCTGGTCGGGAAGGTCTCCTATCCAAAGCAGCGGACGGCTTGGTTCAAGACCAGCGCGTTTTCAAATCCAACCGCTCCGTGGAATGGTGGCGCAAATGAGGGCTTTGGCAACGCCGGAAAAGACGCGGTTGTCTTGCCTGGGCGTTTGCGTTTCGACATGTCCCTGTTCAAAACCATTGCTCTCACACCTCACGAGGGGCCGAGTCTCGAGGTTCGATTCGAGTCCTTCAATACCTTCAACCACACGCAATTCAATGGAGTCGATTCAGGCAGTACGGATGGAAACTTCGGACAGGTGACGTCTGCCTACGATCCCCGGGTATTTCAACTTGGCGCAAAGTTCCACTTCTAGGTTCCAGAACCTTGGGCGCGGTGGGGACTCCCCTACCGCGCCCTTTTCGTATCCCTCCTTCACTTCCATCCACGGAGTCGATTCGATCACGATGCCAGAGGCAGACAGAACGCGAGTCATTTCCCAGGTTTGTTCTTTTGCGGTGTCAACACGAGGTCTCCTGTACGATTGTTCAACTGCGAGAGGCGACGACGAATCTGACCTTCCCGTCGTCTCTCGAAATTTTCCTCAGTGCTTGAACAACATGAGGAGGTGCAATGTGGTTCGCTTCTGAAGACCAGAGGGGCCGGTATAATATCGTGTGGCTCCAGGGCCTTCGCTCGGTCGGCGTGGACGCTGCCTCTCTCGGGGAGAGAAGATTTCAATGGTGATGCATGTGAGGCGAATTCTCCAACTGGCAGTGGCCGTAACAATGGCGCTGCCGATGGCTGACGTCTGTCTGGGCCAAACGGCAGCAACCCAGGACAGTGAACGGCAAATGGCGATTGCCGGGGAACAACAGGGCAACTATGTTGAAGCCGAGACCGCGTGGCGCGCTTTCTTGGAGGCTCATCCCGCGAGCGCCGAGCCCTACGCTCATTTGGGTTTTCTTGAGGCTAGGCAGGAGCGCTACAAGCTGGCTGTGCCTCTCTATCGCAAGGCATTCGCGCTGGATCCGACGATGCCCGGCTTGCGATTGAACCTCGGGCTCTCGCTTTTTAAGTCCGGCGCCATGAAAGACGCCATCCAGACGCTCATTCCATTACTCAAGGAAAGTCCTACGTCGTCCTCGGAGGCGCAGCGGCTAAATGTTCTTATTGGTATGTCCCACTACGGGCTTGGGGAGTACGCTGCGGCTATCCCGTATCTAAAGAAGGCTACCACCCATGACACTCAGAGCCTGTGGTTGCGCCTGGCATTAGCTCAGAGCTGCCTTGCATTGAAACAGTTCCCCTGCGTCCTTGACGTCGACCGTGAAATCCTAGCGCTGAATGCCGAATCGGCGGAGGCCGACATGTTGGCGGGTGAGGCATTGGACGAAATGAGGGATCATGCCGGGGCAATTCGAGAATTCCAAGCGGCAGCCAAAGCGGACCCGAAAATGCCCAATGTGCACTTCGTACTAGGTTATGTGCTTTGGACGCAAAATCAGATAGAAGATGCAGCAAAGGAATTTAGTGCGGAGCTGGCGAACACTCCTGACCATCCGCAAGCATTGATTTACCTGGCCGACGTGGATATTAAGTTGAGCGATATAGCTGGCGCACTGCCGCTACTTGAGAAAGCGATACGCATCGACCCAAAGATTGCATTGGGACATCTCGATTTGGGAATTGTCTATGCGAGTCTAGGCCGTAGAACGGAGGCTCTGCGAGAAATGAAAATCGCGGAAGAGCAGAGCCCTAATGACCAAAATATTCACTACCGCCTGGCGCGGCTCTACAAATCGATTGGGAGAAATGACGAAGCGAAGGCCGAGTTTGATAAGACACGCAGTGTGCAAAGGGCGGCAGACGAATCAGTATTCAGCAAGCTCCAGCACGGGCAAGCAAATGGCAAATTATCTGGATCGACTTCCAATATTCCCGACCACTAGGGCCTGTTCACACTTTCAGGCGACAACAATAGGAGCCAACTCTTCTGAAATCCGAAGTGCGAGGAGTAAACAGCGGATGTCTTCTCGGGACGGGCGAAAACCAGATCGGGAATCGGGGCTCTCTTTGCGAGCTGGAAAAGATGAAGGAAGTGCCCTCGCAGGGGTTTGCAACGTGCCTTGCACCATATGGGATGTTGCGAGACTGGCTGGGGTTTCGATAGCCACGGTGTCGCGCGTTACCAGTCGCTCCAACAATGTGTCTTCCAAGACAGCGGCCAAGGTCTTGGTTGCTGTTTCACAGTTGCAGTATCTGCCCAACGCGATGGCTGCGGAATTGGCGCGAAGGAATGGCGGCAACCGGAGAATGCGCAGTGCTCATCGGCCCGCAATGGCTAGCATGAAAGCAGCACAGCCCTTTTATTCAGAAGCCCTTGCACGAGACAAACGCAGCCAGACAGGACGAGTCCCTATGTTGGAGAACGAGTGCTAGAGCGTAAAGTGCAAGGTCGACAACCGTCCTACGGCAAGTGAGGAACTGAGCCGTTTTGAGAATAACTTAAGGTTGATCACGAACACGAAGGAGCGAGAATGAACTGCGGGAATGTAAGGAAGTGTTTCAACCGGGCGACGACCGCCTTACTAGGGAGTTTGCTTGCTCTAGGTTCGGCGTCTTCATTGCCTGCGCAATCTCTGTCAGATGTCTATCAGATTACTGGTGGTGTTTCAGACGCGCATGTAGAATTTCATGATTACTCGATCAAGCCAGGAGAAGAAAGAATTCTCGCCGATTTGGATGGCCCAGGCAAGATCACGTACTTCTATATAACAGATGACAGCCTCTTTCATCGGACCGATACGACCGGCTTTGCCTATCCCGGACTGATCCTAAGGGTATATTGGGACGAAAGTGATAAGCCGAGCATCAATGTCCCCCTCTGGGAGTTCTTTGGAAACTTCAACCGCGAGTCGATCAACTATGCGTCTCTCCCCATGGCCGTCAATCACTGGAACAACAGCTGCTATTTGCCCATGCCATTCGCAACACACGCTCGCTTTAGCCTCTACAACGATGGAAATCAGGTTTATTCTCGAGGGGTCGCGTTCGGCATAAGCTCAGAAAAGGATCCAAAGTTCGCCCAGGAGACAAGCCGTCTCCACGCCACGTGGAGCAGATCAAATCCCACACATGGCATGCACAATATCCTGCGTATCCAGGGAACAGGTCAATACATTGGAAATATCTTTCAGATGCACACTAACTATGCAGGATGGTGGGGCGAGGGTGACACGATTTTTACGATTGATGACAAGAAGGTGACGCACTCTCCGGGAACCGAAGATGAGTATGGGAGCACCTGGGCCGCTTGGCAAATTGGCCCACTTTATTCCCACGCGTATGTTGGGAATATTCAAATGGAGACTGGTAAGAACAGGCTTTATCGATGGTACGTCCCCGATCCAGTGAGGTTCCAGAGGTCCCTGATTGTTGAGATGCAAAATCAACGCGGACTTTACGGCAAGCAAGTTGACAGCTCAGATGATTACACGACCGTCGCCTTTTGGTATCAGAGTGGTGCTCATGCTGCACCCGAGCTAATGCCGTACTCTGCTCGAGTTGCTTCAAGCAATGCCATTCAATATCCACCCGAAGAGAACCGCCACTAGTCACATGGGACTACAATCCCATCCCGAAATCCGTCTTCAAAACGATTGTTGTGAATTCGGACCTAATCAGTATCAATGGCGATTCAGTTCGCTCTTGCGGTCAAGAGATGACGTCCAGTGCGACGATGGGTGGCCAGTCTCTGGGCTTTGTCAAACGGTGCCACTGACGTAGACCGGATGGCTCTTTGCCATGTGTCAGCCGTATTTCTGCGCCTCAGATTCTTGCTTGCGAAGTGGGGTACGATCGTCAGCGCCATGCTCGCAAGCATATTCGGTGCCAGGAATAGAAAACGAGAGTTTCAAAGAGGGCGATGAATTGATGAATACCCTGACAAGCGAAAGAAACTGCTCCATAATTACTCTAATCGTGGCGCTTCTCGCGCTTCAAACTGCAACTGCACAGCAGCGGTCACCTGCGGTTCCGTTGGTGGTGCACAATCCCTACTTCAGCATCTGGTCGATGGGCGACCATCTGACCGACGAGCCAACTCGACATTGGACCGGAGCGCCGCAACCTATTGAGGGCATTGCGCGGATCGATGGGAAAGCATATCGGTTCATGGGACAGCACCCCGATACACTTCCTGCAATGCATCAAACGTCCAACGCGATTACGCCCACGCAAACGCATTACGAGTTCCGCGAAGCAGGCATCCAGCTTAAACTCGAGTTCTTTACGCCGGCGATAATGAGCGATCTGGACGTACTTTCCCGTCCGGTAACATATCTGACTTGGAGGGTACAAGCGACGGACGGAGGCCACCATAGTGTCTCGGTTCTGTTCGACGTTGATCCTTTGATTGCAGTAAACGACCGCAGCCAACCAATTGTGACCTCTCGCCACGACACGGGTTCGCTTAACGTACTTTCCGTTGGATCGCGCGATCAGAATATTCTGAACCGCTCCGGTGATAATCTTCGAATCGACTGGGGCTATTTTCACTTGGCCGCACCGAAGAACGAACAAGCGGAGACGAGCATTTCCGCAAGCCTTGAAGGGGCATTTATTGCCTCGGGGCAATTAGCGTCCAGCGATTCAATTGGTATGCCTGAACCCGCCAGCCAGTCGAGCGCACATCTGGACGTTGTCCTGGACCTTGGATCAGTAGGCTCAACGGTGGTTACCCGGCACATATTGTTGTCCTATACGGAAGGTTTCGCCATCCAGTATCTTCAGCGGAATTTACGGCCCTATTGGCAACGGAACAATATGGCGGTTGAGAAGATGCTTGATACGGCAGAGGATCAATACTCGGAGCTGGAGGTGCGCGGCAATGTATTCGACGCCGATCTGACAGCCGATCTTGTGAAGGTCGGTGGAAAGCACTACGCCGCCATCGCAATCCTCGCTTACCGGCAGACGCTTGCCGCTCACGCCCTAGTTGCAGATATCGAGGGCCAACCAATGCTTTTCGCCAAGGAGAATTTCTCGAATGGTTGCATCGCAACAGTCGACGTGCTCTATCCGTCCGCCCCTTTCTTCCTCTTGTTCCAGCCTAAACTTCTTGAGGCGCAGTTACTCCCAGTACTGGAATACTCCGCTCTTCCCCGCTGGCGATTTCCTTTCGCGCCGCATGATCTTGGGCAGTATCCATTGGCGAATGGACAGGTGTACGGGGGCGGCGAAACGAGCGAACAGGATCAAATGCCGGTTGAGGAAAGTGGCAACATGCTAATCCTGGTTGACGCATTAGCGCGCGCGGAAGGCAACACTCACCTTGCAGAGAAGTACTGGACGCAACTCACGAGTTGGGCCGAATACCTGAAGCAAAAAGGACTCGATCCTGACAATCAGCTTACGACTGATGATTTCGCAGGTCATGTGGCTCACAACGCGAATCTCTCAATCAAAGCTATTGATGCCTTGGCCGCCTATGCGGATTTGGCGCGGTTGCTTCATCATGACGAAGCCGCCGCTGCATACAGTGAAGAAGCGAAGGGCATGGCCGCAAAGTGGATCGTGATGGCAAAGGAGGGAGACCACTACAAGCTTGCTTTTAATAGCCCAGGCACATGGAGTCAGAAATACAACCTCGTGTGGGACAAGATCATGGGATACGATCTATTTCCACCCAACATTCGGGACACGGAGGTGACCTTCTATGTCGGAAAACTGAATAGTTACGGATTGCCGCTCGACTCGCGTGCCGGCTACACCAAGCTTGATTGGTCACTGTGGACGGCGACGTTAGCGTCGAAGCAAAGTCAGTTCGAAGCGATCGTTGATCCAATCTACAAGTGGATGAATGAGACGCAGAGCCGTGTGCCGCTTACTGACTGGTACGACACGACAACGGGGCTCCAGGTTGGATTCCAGGCCCGCAGTGTTGTCGGCGGTGTGTTCATCAAGGCACTCTCTGACCCAACGCTCGCGGGGAGATGGCGGGCGATTTCCAAGAAATAGCGGTTCGGCTTATGTGAGAGGTTAACCACTCACCCCTTCAGAAGGAGCATGATGCGAGCAAACGCGGGAAAGTCAACAAACTCAGCACATCTCTCACGCAGGCAGGTAATTTGCACTCTGAGTTCATCAGGAGTTGGGTTTGCGTTATCAGGCATACTCGCGGCTTCGGCATCAACAGAAACGACACTGGCCAGGCTCTTCAGCCAGGTTGTGAAAGATAGGCAGCCACTGGCACCCTCGGCATTCTTTCCACTGCCACTGGGCTCGATACGCCCACAAGGATGGCTCCTAGAGCAACTCCGAATCCAGTCAAATGGGTTGAGTGGTCATCTGGGTGAGATCTGGGCTGATGTTGGTCAGAACAGCGGATGGCTTGGGGGGACGGGCGAGTCGTGGGAGCGAGGGCCCTACTATTTGGACGGCTTGATTCCATTGGCGTATCAGTTAGACGACACACGGCTAAAAGCAATCGCCCAGAAGTTTATAGATTGGACCCTGGAACATGTCTGGCCGAATGGAATGATTGGTCCGGCAAAGAACGACGACTGGTGGCCGCGGATTGTGATGCTCAAAGCGCTCACACAATATCAGGAACTCACGGGCGACCCTCGCGTGATTCCGGCGATGGACCGGTATTTCCAGTATCAGCTTGCGGTGTTGCCCAAGCGACCTTTACAAGACTGGGGTAAATTCAGATGGCAGGACGAGTTGTTGAGTGTGATCTGGTTGTATAACCGAACAGGTTCCACGTACCTGCTTGACCTCGCACAACTGCTCCACAAGCAGGGATATGAGTGGATGGGGGAATTTACGGATTTTCAATATAAACAGAAGGTAACTGCGGAATACCTGAAGCTTGAAAAGGGAGAAGGGCTTGCCGATCTGGCCCTGGCCACACATGGTGTAAACAATGGTCAGGCTGTGAAGTGCGGGCCTGTTTGGTCACAGGTTTCGGGCTCGGCCCAGGACCGCAGGGCTGTGTTGCAGATGATCGACGAGCTGAACCGCTTTCACGGATTGCCAAATGGGATGTTCTCGTGTGACGAGCATTTGGCGGGAAGGGATCCCTCGCAGGGTTCGGAACTTTGCACAGTCGTCGAGTACATGTTCTCACTGGAACGCTCTGTGGCGATAACGGGCGAGGCCTCTCTTGCTGATCGGTTGGAAAAGCTGGCATTCAACGCCCTGCCAGGAACGCTGACCGATGATATGTGGGCCCACCAATACAATCAGGAGCCGAACCAGGTTGAATGCAGTCTCCACCACAAGCCATGGGTGACGGATGGGCCGGAATCGAATTTGTTTGGTCTAGAGCCGAACTTCGGATGCTGTACCGCGAATTATCATCAGGGGTGGCCGAAGTTTGCAAACAGCTTGTGGATGCTTTCGGGCGCTCAGGGAGATGGACGCGAGGATGGACTCGTTGCGGTCGCATACGCTCCTTGCGAAGTCCAAACGCTGCTGAAGAACATCCCCGTGCGAGTGACTGAAGAGACTGACTATCCGTTCAGAGGCCAAGTGCGGCTCACTGTTGTTCCGGACAGTCCGATTTCTTTTTGTCTGCAGCTACGCATTCCTGGCTGGGCGAATAACGCCGCTGTGCTGGTGAACGGCGAACGGCTGGCCAGTCCAGTTCCCGGAACGTTCGCGCGTGTCGAGCGCACTTGGAGGGCTGGGGATCGTGTCGAGATTGACTTCCCGATGCGTGTTCGTACCTCGTCCTGGTTCAACGATTCGATCGCGGTAGAGCGCGGGCCGCTGGTGTTTTCCTACGGGATCGGCGAGAACTGGGTAAAGCTCGGAGGAAACGGCCTCGGATCGGCGGATTGGCAGGTCTTTCCAACCTCGCCCTGGAATTATGCATTGGATGTAGATATGAACAGCCCCGAAACCACTATCAAGGTAGCTGAGTCACCGATGGGCGAAGGTCCGTTCACAGGTCGACATACACCAGTGCGCCTGCTCGCTCCGGGTCGGCAGGTGAAGTCTTGGCGCGCCGATGACGGAGCAGCGAATCCGTTGCCGCAGAGTCCTCTAGTGAGTGAGGAGCCGAAAGAAACCTTGACGCTGATACCTTATGCGGCCGCCAAGCTTCGCATCACAGCCTTTCCACGGTTGAAGTCGTGAAGCAAATGCGTTCTCAACAATTCCGAGCTGCCGATCATCATGAAGTTGAGTCATGTGTAACCGTCGCAGATAGTAACAAGACGAGAACTGCGCTGATTCCGGGTTCCGGGAGGCCTGGTTCCTGGATTGCCGTTTTGAATCCCGGCGGCCCAGGTAACGTGAGGGTAGAATTGGAGGTACTCATGCCGGCGGTCACTTTAAACATGTGATTATAAGAAAGATAGAGTCTGATTCGAATACCGCGAAAGCCAAATTAGTCTTCTGTTGTTGCCTTTGCTTGATCGACCCTCCACTGCGCGGCCAGGGCATAGATCGTTTCTTGTGTATCTCCTCGCATTCTGCTTGACTTATGCGATGAAATGGTATTATAGATTAAAGATTATAGGAGTCATTATGCTCGACCAAGTTACTGAAGCTTTAGTGTTGTCTTCCGCCACAAGCCTCGACTCCACCCGTCTCGATGCTCAGAAGCTGCGTGTTCGTAACCTGGAACACAAGAATATCCGTTTGGCGGTTTCGCCAGACCTGCTGGTCGAGTGCGATCGCGAAGACTTGTCATGGCCGCGTCGAGCCGCGCGCCTTGTACGTCGAATGTGTGAAGCGGAGCAGCCCTACATCCATGAGGATGAGCGAATTGTCTTTACGCGCACAACGCCCTCTGTTCCTCCTATATATAGTTCGGAAGAATGGAATGAGAAAACTGCAGGACGCACGCTTCATGAACTTGGTCCGATCAGCAATATATGTGCGGATTGGGGCCATGTCCTATCGCAGGGATTGCTTGAACGCAGGCGTGTGGCGCTTGCGACTCGTCAACGGCTGACAGAAGAACCGGAAGCTGTCGAGTTCCTGGACTGCGCCATCGAAACTATCGATGCAGTTCTCGATCTTGCCGCGCGCTATGCGAGCGTGGCACGCCGGATGGGAAAGAGCGAGGTGGCCGAGATTTTGGAGCGCGTGCCGGCTTTGCCACCGAGGACCTTCCACGAAGCGTTGCAGTCACTGAGATTGCTTCATGCAGTGGTGTGGATGGGCGGCCACTACCACGTCGGCCTGGGGAGGATTGACCAATACCTCTGGCCCTATCTGAATCAAGACCTGGAGAACCACGTTCACGATATCGCTGGCGCAGAAGAGCTTCTCGCCGAATTCTTCATTTCTCTCAACAAGGACAGCGACCTTTATCCCGGGGTGCAGCAAGGCGACAATGGCCAAACCGTCATGCTTGGCGGACAAACGCAGGATGGCCGGGATGCCGTCAACGAATTAACTCACATGGCTATCCGCGTCGCTCTCTATACCAACATGATCGATCCCAAGGTAAATTTGCGGATCACAGGGAACACGGATCTCTCTCTGCTGACGCTGGCAACTGAACTTACTCGAAGAGGGCTTGGGTTCCCTCAATACTCGAATGATGCGGTCGTAGTCCCAGCACTCATTGCGAATGGCTACGATCCAGCGGACGCCTGGAATTACACCGTCGCGGCGTGTTGGGAATTTATCATTCCCGGCAAGGGGATGGAAGTCGTGAATATAGGAGCGGTCTCCATGCCTCTCGCGGCGGACCAGGCAATCCGGGCCGGGCTGTTGGCGCACGAATCGTTTGAGAGCATCCTGCAACGAACCGCGCAGCACATCAAGGAGCAAGTTCGCGACCTGGTGAAGAACTATTCGCGTCTGCTGTTGCCGCCGGCTCCCTACTACTCCGTATTGATGGATGGCTGCCTGGAGGCGGGACGTGACCTTTCATGCGGTCTGAGATACAACAACTATGGAATCCACGGCGCCGCTTCATCGAGCGCCGCGGATGCTCTGGCTGCAGTGCGGAGGCTGGTATTCATCGAGAAGAGTGTGGAGCCGGAAGAACTGCTTGATGCAATGACCGCGAACTTCGAAGGCCATGAAGCTTTGCAGGACAGATTGCTGCATGAAGCTCCAAAGACCGGAAACGACCCGGAGGCCGACGAACTGCTCGCCGCTTTGTTTGATGATCTGGCAGACGCATGTGATGGGGTTCAGGACAACGGCCGTGGCGGACGCGTTCGCCCAGGCACAGGATCGGCCATGTACTATGTCTGGCTGACCCGGGGAAAACCCGGAGACTGCGACAAGGGTCCGATTGGCGCCACTGCGGACGGCCGAAAGAAAGGGGAGTTCTTCAGCGCGAATCTCGCGCCGTCGTCTCAAGCACAGGTACGTGGACCGATCAGCGTTCTGCAAGCTTTCGGCCGCTTGAATTATCGCCGCATCTGCAACGGCGGTCCGATCACCCTGGAACTATCCGACTCAGTCTTTGCCGATCCGGAAGGACTGGAGAAGTGCGCGATGCTGGTCCGTACGTTTGCCAAACTCGGGTGCCAACAGTTGCAGCTGAATACTGTGAACGTAAGCACACTCCTTGATGCGAGGGATCATCCCGAACGGCACCGAAATCTGATTGTGCGAGTCTGGGGATGGAGCGGTTACTTTTGCGAGTTAGGGCCCGAATATCAGGAGCACATCATCTCACGGCACCTGTATGGGGATTGAGCAAGGACGGAATATGCAGTCGGGGATGATCTTCGATATTCGCGAATTTACCGTGCACGATGGGCCCGGGATTCGCACCACCGTCTTTCTCAAAGGCTGCCCACTGCGCTGTTCCTGGTGCCAAAATCCCGAAGGCATGTCGTCAGCCCCCGAGATCATGGAGAGCCGCTCCGGGAAACGAATCGTCGGCAAACTCTATACTACTGAGCAGTTGTCATCGATCCTGAACCGACAGGCTTCAATACTCAGCGACAACGGCGGCGGTGTTACGTTTTCCGGCGGAGAACCCCTGGCGCAGGCGGATTTTCTCATGGAGGTGATCGACAGCCTCGGAGATCTGCATGTACTTTTGGATACTTCAGGCTACGCGCTTGAAAGCGATTTCCGGCGGGTCGTGCAGAGATGCAATCTCGTCTACTTCGACCTTAAACTCGTAGATCGCGAAGCGCACATGCGTCACATCGGTGTCGACAATGCAAAAATCCTGGGCAACCTGGGTGTTCTGGCGACAATGAATATCCCGTTCGTGATTCGTGTTCCACTTATCCCCGGCGTGACAGACACAGACGAAAACTTCGCGGCAATTGCTGGAATCGCGAATCAACTCGCCGGACTGATCCGAGTCGATCTACTTCCCTACAACCGCGCGGCAGGTGGAAAGTACTTGGCGCTGAAAAGGCACTTCTGTCCCACATATGACGAGAGCCGCCCAGTACACATAAATCCGGATGCATTTGAGGCCGCCGGAGTGAAGGTCAGGGTAGTAGGGACCGCCCCAAAATGAGTTGGCTTGGAGAATGATAGTCGCTCAGTCAGGTCTGTTTCATTGTTCTATAAAGATTCATTCGTTACTCAAACGAGCGCGACTCCGCCTGGCGATGGCCAAGTTGCGTCAGCTCAAATCCAAGCAGAGTGGTCCCGGGACAAGACAAGAAAGCCTTCTGTCCAAATTCGACTTACTCGACCGGCCCATTCGGTAGGATGAGGACTTTGCATACATCATTTCCCCGCTGGAAACGGCCGAATGCCGCCTGGACTTCAGCGAGAGCAAATGTATCCGTCACAATCTTGCGAACTCCGAGAGAAGGCGCCAGTTGAATTGCATCCTCGAAATCCTTCCTTCGGTAAACGCGGGACCCCACGATGGTGATTTCCTTGAAGTTCACCGCCTGCATGTCGACTGTGACGGGCTTTTTGCTGACTCCGAGATTGACAATCGTGCCGCGAGACCGCACCAGGTTAGTCATTTCCATGACGGACTCCGGGGCGCCCACGCATTCAAACACCAGATCGGCACCATCGCCGGAGGTTTCGCGGTCAATCAGTTCCCTTATTTCCTCTCCTGCCTTGAAGGCTTCCAGACCGAACTGCTTTGCCAGTTCGATGCGAGAGGGGAGAATGTCGCTAATGAAAACTCTTCGCGCGCCGCGTGCTCGCGCGACAAGAGCAGTCAAAAGGCCAATTGGACCTGCTCCGATCACGACGACTGCTCTGGCATCACTATTAATTTCCACACAAGAGACGCCATGAACGGCCACGGCAAGAGGTTCGACAAGCGCTCCGACAATCGGGGACATGTCTGCCGGAAGCCGGAGGAGGCTGTTCACCGGCAGCTTGACGTACTGAGCCATCGCTCCGTCTTCGTCGAAGCCGTATAGGCGCAGGGTCCGGCAAACGTGGGGCGCACCTGTGCGGCACACGTAGCAATGGCCACACGAAATGAGCGGATAAGCCGTAACCAGGTCGCCCGGCTTCAACGTCGTCGTCGAAGTATGGATCTTCTCAATGGTCCCGCAGAATTCATGCCCCAGCGTAAGCGGCGCCTTTGCTCGCGGGTGAATGCCGGCAACAATTCCAAGATCCGATCCGCAAAATCCGCAGGCCTGTACCTTTACAAGCGCTTCTTCTTCTCCAATTGCCGGAATCGGCACGTCTACGGGCTCGATTCTATTTGGTCCGAGATACCTAGCAGCCAACATCGCAAATGCCTTTCTTTCTGCGGCCTACCTCGCCGTGTACCCGCCGTCCATCATGAGAATGGAGCCAGTGAAAAAGCTGGCACGATCGCTTGCCATGTACGCATAGAACGAGGCAACTTCGTCAGCGTCAGCAATGCGGCCAATGGGGTGATTGTCTCTGAGCATGCTCCAGTAAGCTTCCGGATCCCCCGAAGCCTTCGCGGAACGATGCACTATCGGGGTATCGACAGTTCCACAGGCAATGGCGTTCACGCGGATGTTGTACTTCGCGTACTCGACAGCCATCTGCCTGGTCATCTGATGCAATGCACCTTTCGAAGGCGAGTAGGCTCCCTGGGTCGGAATGCCGACTTCACCGGAGATGGAACCGCTAATGAGGATGAGTCCTCCATTCTGGCGGATCATCGCGGGGATGACGTGGCGGCTGGCCCAATAGACTGCTTTGACGTTGGAATTGAAGACCTGATCCCACTCTTCCGGCGTGTGCTCGTGAATCGCCTTCACTACACTTACGGCGGCATTGCACACAAGAACGTCGAGATGCCCCGATGAATCGATTGCAGCGGAGGTGAACTTGATCGCAGTTGCTTCTTCAGCAACATCCCCTTGGACAAATTGGAGTCTGTCGCCGTAGAGATTCTTGCATTCGGAGAGTGCCGGGGGTATTTCATTCCGGCGGAACACGGCAATTACTTTCTCCGCATCACACTTAAGGAATCTCTGGGTGATGGCCAGACCAATCCCTGAAGATGCACCGGTAACTACCGCCACTTTTCCGGAGAGTGTGATTTCCAAGTGAGTACCATGCCCTCTTAGTGCGTAATTTAGGAGGAGCGCAGCTGAAGGAAAGCTCTCTCCCGCTAACGATTATAGACTATAAATGAAAAATTAGACGCCCTTCCTTTTCTGTTAGAGAAGGAACGCTGAATATGATAGCAAGGCAGTCCGGAGGCCGCAGAGTCGCAGTCCGCGGTGGAGTTGCGAACCAGTGGACGGATGACTTGTCTGGGATCTTCGCGGAAAAACGGGCTCTGTATGGGGGCAAGATGGCCCTTTCTCTTGGGGAGTCCAAGGTAAGGCCAAGGTGTTTTTCCTGTTGGGATTCGGTTCTGTCGACATTCCGTGAGCTGACCGATCTCACCGTTCAGTATCAAGGTATGAACGAAACTGATGATGCGTCGAGTCGGGCTCACTGTGGCACTCAGATCCAAAACCTCAAATCCGGTCCCTTGCATTGGAAAACCAAACAGGTCCGGGGCTGCGGGATGCTCTGGTTTCAGAACCTGCAATTGCCTTTCGAGGTCAGTCTCATGCCATCAGACCGATATGACAAGCTGTTCCGGGAGAGACAGCTCTTGTTCATCCAGATTAAGCCCGTACTGCATATTCCAGTATTGTACCGTTTGCTTAACAAAAGCCAGACGAGCCAGACGCTTGTCGCGCGTTTTCAGTCCCTCCAGGATTCCAAGATGTTGCTGCACCGCGGCAAGCCGCTCGCACATCGCTTTTGGATTGTCCGGCCACCGTCCAACGACTGAGAACACAAAGAGCCGAATCGTAACGGACTCGAGCGTGTCCCGAAGATACTCATTTCCGGCCAGTTCCCAGATTTTGCGATGGAACGCGACATCGCTGTCGTGAAATTTTCTTATGCTCTTTTGGTCCATTCCATTTCCCGCCATCGAGCTGACTATCGCGGTCAATTCATCTTCCGCTTCGGGCGTCAAATTCTCCGCCGCCTTGCCAATGGCAATTGCCTCGAGCGGTATATGGACCTCTTGAATGAGCCTGTAATCCTCAGGACTCAATTGGGCCACGTAGGTACCTCGCTGCTGCAGTTTACGGAGGAGTCCCTGATGCTCCAGCTCATTCAGTGCCTCGCGCAGAGTGGGTTGTCCAATCCCAAGCCGCATGGCCCATTTTTGCTCGATAATACGGTCCCCGCCGCGTAACTCCCCAGAAATGATGCATTCGCGGATAGCTTGTGCTGCAGCTTGGGGCGCCGTTTGAATCCTGAGTTGCCCCGGGCTTGGCTTGCGCATGTGGCTTTCCATGTGAAACACTCCGTTATCCAAAAGTCATCTATATTCTATAGGATACTCTAACTCTTGCAATCCGAACAAGTCTTCCAATCTTAATACCATCAGAAGGTTTGACCCTTCCGAAACAACCATGGGCGGTAATAGTCCAAGACCTGCACCTGCGCCTTGCTTCCAACCAGACCAGGCGCTCCCCGCAGCATGTCAGGATTGCCAATGTTGTTGATCATCATGTCATAGTGGCAGGGAATGACCACGACGGGATCGATTGCCTTGACGATGCGTGCCGCCTGCAGGGGATCCAGATTGTGAAATCCGCCATTGATGCAGATAGCGCAAACATCGACACCCCTCGGCAGTAAAGAATCTAGCAGCTCGCAATAGCCGCTGTCGCCAACATTATAGAAGGTAATGCCATTCGCGAAACGAATCAAGACGCCAGTATGGTTCAGGTCAGTGTTGTCCGTCGGAAGGGCAAAGGTACCGGTTAGCTCGGTTGGGCCGTCGAGTTCGATGGTCTGATTCGGATGGAGAATTCGGCAAGCTGATTCTGGAACGCCGCAGCGTTTGTATTTTTCGACGGACTCCCACGGTCCGATGAATTGAGCCTGTCTCCTGCTCGTGAAGCGGCAAATGGTCTCTGAATCCGCATGGTCGTCGTGCGAATGAGTCGTAACGAAGACATCGATATCCAGATCTTCGGGCTCGACAAAGATGGGAAGTTGGCGATCGAGACGGAATGGCAGATGAGCAAAAAGACCAGCAGAGCTATTTGTCAGGTAGAGATCGATTCCGATCAAGGGTCCCTTGCATGTCTTCAAGATGAAGCCATTCTGGCCAAAAAACCATATCGCGAGACTATCTGACGGAAGCTCGAACTCACGGATCGAATCCATATATGCGCGGCTGGGGATCCGCGGCGGCAGCACGAGTTCAATCTGCGCTTCCCGGTCAAATGGATCGTTCCGAGTAAAGTTATAACGCGGCATCGGCAGCCTTTACGTACAAATACCGAATGGAATAATTCTCGATCGGCATTTCCTTTAGGCCTGGAAGTGCACCTCAGAGAGGGAGGCCTCTGAGCTACGAGGATTATTGTCCCGGAGTGAACAGTTCGAGTCGAACCTTCCATGTTACAGCCTGGTTGGGCTGCAACGTGACCATTCCAGTGTCCATTCCTTTCCAAACATCGCTGAAAGGATCGGCAAAGTTGAATTGATCTTCCACAACCGCAAAAGCCTTGTCCGGCGGAGCGTACACCTGCAGGGTTCGAATTTCAGGTGAAAGCCCTTCAATGTGGATGCCATATGCCGAAGCCGGGTCGGTCAAATCGACAACGACCGCTTTGGAGGTTCGACTCAAGCCGGAGAAGTTATCGTCCAGGAAGATATTGCCCAGCGGCTTGCCTGCAGGCGAACTGAAATCGTATTTAGTGCCAGATACCGACGGTAGCTTGCCGGTGGGAAACACGTCGTCATAGTTATTCACCTCAGCCAGTTTCAACGCGGGAATATGAAGCCGCGCTTGCGTGCGATCTCCACTCGGAATAGCAAAGTAAGGATGCCATCCTATCGACATGGGCTCTGCTTCGCCGCCAACATTCTTTGCGGTGATCGTCGCCTCAACGGTCTTCCCAGTGAGAGCGATGCTGATGATCAAATCAGTCTTCGAAGGCCAATATCCGCCGAAGTCCTCTGCGTGGATCATCCCGGTAACCGTTTGACCGTCCGGTGTAGTCTTGACCTTCACAGAGTTGGTTTTACGATCGAGAATCAACCCGTGGATCGCATGGAGTTCCGCATTCGGGTGAGCCTTTCCCTTCCAAACGGCGGGCAGGGTGAGGGTCTTTCCATTCCATATTGTGGTGATATTCTTGCCGTCCGGCGAGAGCTTTCCGCGGATCCGGTTCGGGTAAGGGACAAGAAAGGCGCCGCCGACCGTAAAGCTCTTCACACCATGAACATCGTCCGGCCCGCCGTTAAACTGCCTATTTGCCTCTTCCAGCGACGGAGAAGCCAGGACCTTTACCTCTCCTTTGCCCGGCAGATTTGCGGTAATTTGGAACAGATTCATACCCCTGCCGGGGAGGATAGTTACCGAGGTGAACTCCGGCCCTTGCGGACTTGAACTGGCCTTGCGTTTGAGTTCTACGACTTGCTGGCCGCCAATCTTCTGACCGGCGGGTCCTGCTTCATTGTCAGCCAATGTCTGTTTCCCTTCGGAACCAATCAATGCGGCTGCGGCCAACGCATGTACCGGCGACGAAACAAGCGAGCAACAAACGAGTACGAGGGCGATGGAGACGTACCAAGAAAGACGATTGCGATTTGGAATTGACAACATTATGGACTCCCCCAAAACTGCGGTTCTACAACATCGTGGATGCGTCACGGTTGGCTAGACGATACCGAGTTTCTTTTGCATGTCTTCCAACGAGATGCCTTTGGTTTCGGGGAAGACAAACAGAACGACGAAGAACTGGACCGCCATCATGCTTGAGAAGAAGGCAAAGGGCACGGCTGCGGAATGCGCGCTGAGAAGCGGAAATACCCATGAAAGGATCGCGGTCATCAACCAATGCGTGAAACTTCCCAGGCTCTGTCCTTTTGCACGAACGACATTCGGAAAGACCTCGCTGATATAGACCCAAATGACCGCGCCTTGGGAGAAGGCAAAGAACGCGACATAACCGATCAACGGGAAGATGAGCAGGTGTTCATGGGTGCCGGTATGGAAGAAGAACGAAACGATCCCCAGGCAAAGGCAGGTGCCGACTGAACCAATCAACAGCATGGTCTTGCGGCCGAGCCTGTCGATCACCGACATGGCCACCATTGTGAAGCAAAGGTTAGTTGCGCCGATCACGATTGCCTGCAGGTCACCAGATACTTTCGTAAACCCAGCGCGCTCAAAGATGTCATTCAAATAGTAGAGAATTGAGTTGATGCCGGCGAGTTGATTGAACATGGCAACCGTGATTGCCAGAAACACAGGAAATCGGAATCTCCGCGAGAAGAGGTACTGCTTCGCGCCGGCGTGCTCAAGGTCAATCGACCCGACAATCTGGCGAAGCTCTTCCTCGGCGTTCTCTTCGCCGATCAACTTCAACACTTGCCTTGCCTCGTCGACGCGGCCCTTTTTTGCCAACCAACGTGGGCTGCGGGGTATGTGGAAGAGCAGGAAGAAAAACACCGCGGCTGGAACCGCGGAGATACCCAGCTTCCAGCGCCACTCAACGGCGCCCAACCCCATGGTTCCGATGACAAAGTTCGAAAAATAGGCAACTAGAATGCCAAACACGATGCTGAACTGAAAGAAGCCCACCAGTCTGCCGCGCCACTTCGCGGGGGCAATTTCCGCAATATACATGGGGCCCAGGACTGAGGAGCCGCCAATCGCAAGTCCGGCGACAAAGCGGAACGTCACAAACGAAAGCCAATTCCAAGCCAATGCACAGCCCAAAGCGGAAGCAAGAAACAGAATGGCAAGGCCTCGAAGGCTGTCTCGGCGGCCATATTTGTCTCCTGGAATGCCTGCCAGAATTGCGCCAACTATCGTTCCCCACAATGCGACAGCGACCGTCAACCCGAGCGAGGCTGGAGACAGATGAAACAGACTCGTCAATGATTTGGTTGCGCCCGCAATGACCGCAGTGTCGAATCCAAACAAGAGTCCGCCTAAGCCAGCGACCGCTGTGCTTTTGACTAAAGGCCATGTCAAAACGGCATTTTGGCGAGGTCTGGTGATACTGGCGGTAGGAATCATTTTTCTCCTGTCAACCGAGAGGTCGATCCGTTCGAACGGAAGTTCTCGAACGCTTCAAAGCGAAGCGCCATAGGCAGGAGGAGTTATAGATTATAGATGTTATCCGAGTCAAGTTCCCCTTGGAGCCCAAGGCCGCGACAATAGGTTCGACGTCTTTCCAGCGCATCTGAATTTGGTTTATCTATTTGATATTGATCTACTTGTACGGTAGGTTAAAAACCTGGACGGCCCCGCTTCAAGCATAGGGTTGGTTTGCAGCCCAAAAGCAATTCGCAGATTACTCTCAAAATGTCGCCAGCCAGCCACCGTCTACAAAAATCACCTGTCCAGTAATGAAACCAGCTGCAGGACTGGCAAGAAACACGACCGGCCAGGCAACGTCCATCGGGTTACCCCAGCGCCCTAAAGGGCACCGGTTTTTTACCCAATTATCGAACTCAGGGTCCGCGATCAGTGCCTTGTTCAAGTCAGTATCGATGTATCCAGGCGCAATCGCGTTGACCAGGATGCCGTTCCGCGCCCACTCAACGGCCAGTGCCTTGGTCAATTGTCCGACGGCCCCCTTGGAGGCGGTGTAAGGTGCGGTTCCTGGCCGCGCCGCGGCTGTCATAAGTGAGGCGATGTTGATGACCCTGCCGCCTCGGCCGTCACGAATAAGGGACTTCGCAAATGCCCGGCTGAGCTCGAAGATGGCTGTCACATTAACCCTCATCACATCGTTCCAGTCATCGATTGAGAGGTCGACCGCCGCGCCGCGCTTGGATATTCCGGCTGAGTTTATCAATATCTCAGGGGTACCCACTGTCGCGCACAGGGCATCGAACCACTCTGCGATGCCGTCGGTATGCGCAAGGTCAAACGGCGCGACGTGGACGAACTTGGCGACTTGCCGAAGTTCGTCCGCCGCACGCTCCAGTTCAGCCAGATCTCGCCCCACCAGGATCAGGCTGGCTCCAGAAAGGGCAAGGGCTCGCGCCGCGCCCAGCCCGATGCCTCGTGTGGCGCCGGTGATTAGCGCGAGCTTGCCTTGCACTGAGAAGGGGTCCATTTTCAATCCACACCTCGACATCCGAATGATTATAGATTATCTTTTCATTTATGCGAGCTCTCGTACTCGAGAACGTCCAAGATCTTCAGATGCGTGAGGTCCCGGAGCCCGAACCTGGTCCGCAGGACGTACTAATAGAGGTGAAAGCGTGCGGAATATGCGGAAGCGATGTCCATGGTTATGACGGCAGCACCGGACGCCGGATTCCGCCGCTCATCATGGGGCATGAAGCCGCAGGCGTTGTGGCGAAGATCGGAACCGAAGTCCACGGGGTTCAAGTTGGAGATCGCGTCACATTCGATTCCATAGTGTCTTGCGGCAAATGTCTTTACTGTAGCACGGGAGACATAAACCTATGCGAAACCCGACAGGTACTCGGCGTCTCTTGTGGAGACTATCGTCGAGACGGCGCCTTTGCCGAGTTCGTATCGGTTCCCCAGCACATCGTCTATGAGCTCCCGGATTCGTTTGCATTTGAGAAGGCGGCGCTCATCGAGGCGGTCTCGATTGCGGTGCATGCGGCGAAGATCACCGGGATAAAGCCCGGGAGCACTGCGCTCGTGGTAGGGGCTGGAATGATCGGACTGCTTGCTATCCAGTCGTTCCGCGTCTTTGGCTGCAGCCAGGTGATTGCCGTGGATCTGGAAGAGGCCAAGCTCAAATTAGCGCAGCAAATGGGCGCGGATCAGACATTTCTGGCGACCGATCCTCAACTTCTCGAAAAAATCAGGGCAGCGACCGGAGGACACGGGCCGGACATTGCCGTCGAAGTCGTGGGGGCGCAGAAATCTGTTCTCACCGCCATCAATAGCGTGCGACGAGGCGGAACAGTCACTCTCATCGGGAACCTTGCGCCCACTGTGGAGATACCGCTGCAGACTGTGGTCACGCGACAGCTTCGGCTCCTTGGTTCCTGTGCCTCGGCTGGCGAATATCGGGAGTGCATCGGCCTCATGGAGGCCGGCGCCATCGACGTCGATCCGCTCATATCTGCGCTTGCTCCCCTCAGCGAGGGCGCCGACTGGTTCCATCGCCTATACGCGCGACAGCTTGGCCTGATGAAAGTGATCCTGCGGCCTTGAAAGAGAACGATGACTGAAAGTGATTTTGATCTGACGGGCAAGACCGCAGTTGTTACGGGGGCGAGTCGCGGCCTCGGCCAATATCTGGGGCGTGCCTTAGCGCGCGCCGGCGCCGACCTTGTAATCACAAGCCGACGGCTGCGGGATTTGAAGGAATTTCAGACGGAGATTGAAGACCTGGGCCGGCGGGTGCTCCCGCTCGAACTCGATGTGCGCGATATCCAGAGCATTCGCCTAGCCGCAGATGCGGCATCGAACCACTTCGGCAGGATAGATATCTTAGTCAATAATGCGGGCTGCAATGTACGCAAGCCGGCCTTCGATGTCACGTGGGACGATTGGAACCTGGTGCTTGAGACCAACCTTCGAGGTCCTTTCTTTGTCGCACAGGCCTTTGCGCGGGGCATGGCCCTGCGCGGTTACGGAAGGATAATCAATATAGGCTCGGTCACCAGCGTCTTTGGATATGCCGGAATTGCTCCCTACTGCGCGAGCCGCGGCGGCATCAAGCAATTGACAATGAGCCTTGCCGACGAATGGGGTTCGCGGGGTGTCACCGTCAACTGCCTTGCTCCTGGGTGGTTTCGCACAAAGCAGAATTCGGTGCTCTATGAGAATGAAAAATGGGTCGAATACATTACTGACCGCATCCCGCTCAAGCGTCCAGGGCAGCCGAATGATCTTAATGGAGCAGTGGTATTCCTCGCCTCCGACGCCAGCGGCTATATCACGGGACAAACGCTGCTCGTCGATGGCGGCATATCTACGGGAGCGACGAGGGCGACAGCTTAGCCGGAGGAGTTTGGGAGATCGACGGTTGAAAGGCGCGAATTCGCCAAGCCAAGCTGGACCGCCAGGACCGCTGCGATGCACGAAGGCATGCGTGAGGTTGAAATGGCCAGTCTCCGTGTCGGATTGACAAAGCTGCAAACGGGAGCGTTCACCCCTCGAACAAGTGCAGAAGCATCGTGAACCGAATCACGCACCGCAAAATACTTCCAGAATGGAAAGGAATTTGAAAATGGAGCGAAGGCAATTTCTCAAGAATTCGGCAATGTCCGGCGCAATACTCGCGCTTTCAGGCAAGCGGATTTGGGCGACGTCAGCGGATTCCCGCATTGAAGTATTCCTGGATGAGCCAAAGGGTGAGATCTCACCCAATATATTTGGCCAGTTTACCGAGCACATCGGCGGGGTGATTTACGACGGAGTGTGGGTCGGAGCGAATTCAAAGATACGGAACATAAATGGGATACGCGCCGAACTCGTGGAGAAGATGAAGGAGATTCAAGTCCCAATTGTGCGCTGGCCAGGCGGATGCTTCGCCGACAGCTACGACTGGAAGGACGGGATCGGGCCCGCATCGCAACGTCCGAAGCGCACGAACTTCTGGGAAGTCGATCCCGATGCCGCGCGTCTACACGAGAAGGGTCCCCAGATCTTCGAGCCCAACGAGTTTGGTACAAACGAGTTTGTCCGCTTCTGCAAACTCGCCGGGGCGGAGCCGTACCTGGCGGTCAATTTACGAAGTCTCCCTCCGTTGGAGTTTGATCACTGGGTGGAATACTGCAACTCTCCCACTGGAAGCACTACGCTGGCCGAGATGCGCGCCACAGCGGGTTTTCCAGAACCGTTTAACGTAAGGTATTGGGGCGTGGGGAACGAGAGCTGGGGCTGCGGTGGGAACTTCGCACCTGAGGAATATGCGTCGGAATTTCGCCGCTATACCAACTGGATACCTCGCTTTGGAGTCGACCTGCAACTAATCGCGGCTGGGCCAAACGGTAACGATATCGACTGGACTCATCGGTTCTTCGAGCAGATATTTACTGGGCACCCCTATCACAACTCAAGTTTCACCGGATGGTCCATTCACCATTACGCGTCAAACCTGAGCCGCGGCAAGACAGGCGATTGGGTTCTCGGCAAGGGCGATGCTTTGCAGTTTGAAACGGTGGATTGGTATGAGCTGTTCCGCGAGTGCAATCGCATCGAGCAGATCATGGCCGACCAGTGGGCTGCCATGGGACAGTACGATCCCGGTCACCACATTAAGTTAGTGGTTGACGAGTACGGACCCTGGTATCGCGAGGGAACAGAGCTGGACCCCACTCACATCTTTGGACAGCAGGTTACGGTGCGAGATGCCCTCGCAACTGCGCTCACTTTGGATGCGTTCAATCGAAATGCAGATAAGGTGAGCGTCGCGGCCTGCGCGCAGCTCGTCAACAATATCAACGCGCTCTTTCTCTGCCATGAAGACCGATTCTTCGCGACGCCAAACTTCAATGTCTTTGCGATGTACGCGTCCCACCAAGGCGGGCAATCTCTTCGGGCGGAGTTCTCAGCGCCGGACGTGCATTACGATCGCGATGGCAAGCCGGCAAGTTTCTGGGGGCTCAACGGATCGGCGTCGCGCAAGGGCAACATTGTGACGCTGACAGCCGTAAATCCGGATCTAAAGAAGCCATCCGATGCACAGGTTGCTCTTCGCGGCGCGACGATTACCAGCGCCAGCGGTACAGCTCTGGCAGCCAGCGAGATGCATGCGCACAACTCGTTCGAAAGTCCCGATGCTGTAAAGACCAGGCCGTTGAATGTCTCGGTCAACGGTGGGATTCTGAACGTGAGTATTCCGGCTGCATCGGTCATCAAAGTGGAGATTGCTATCGGCTAAGATGAATTTCAGCGCGCGATTTCTGCGATTCCACAGCCTCATCCCGGTGGAATTTGGGTACAAGTGATCCAGATTAGAGCGGCGGCAGCTCACAGGCGAGGCTCTCTCGTTCTGCTATCGGGAGGTCACCTCAGTTTGTTAATTCCGCACCACAACCAGCCGGCTGTGGTGCGGAACCAAGAGGATTCAACTCATTTATTGAAGGTTGAGGAGCCAATTCTGCGGCGACTGGCCGTTTGCAGTATCCAGCCACATCTGAAGCCCCGACGTCGCTTCACCATAGTAGTCGTCGATCACGATCGGAGAACCATGGTTGGTCGTTGCCGCCTGGTTTTCGACAACAAAGTAGCCGTTGCTCTGCGGAATGAACTCCCAATTTTGCGCTGCGTTACCAATGCAGGGTTGCTGCCAGAGCATCGTACTGGTCCCCTGGACTTGAGGAAGTGTGCGCGAGGGAGTCCCATTGCCCCACGGATCGTCGAGACAGAAGCCACTCTGCACGCTGACCATTGTGAAATATCCATTCCCCAGGCTGTGCAAAGTCCACTTCTGAGTCGCCCAACCGTTCGCCGGATACTGGATGACTCGAACTCCATTCGTGGCTCCGCCTGAACAGCCATCGCAGTAGTTGTCCAAGAGCATTTGGCTTGCCTGATTCTCGAGCGTGTAGGTCGCGCCGTCCGTGATCGTTCCGGACGGGGTGCCTGAGGTATTGGCAGCGAGCCAATTCTGCGGCCCCAAGCCGTTTGCAGTATCCAGCCACATCTGAAGGCCCGACGTCGCTTCGCCATAGTAGTCGTCGATCACCATCGGAGTACCAGCGAGCGGATTGAAGACCGTTGCCGCCTGATTTTCGATGACGAAGTAACTGTTGCTCTGCGGAATGAACTCCCAATTTTGAGCTTCATTACCATTGCAGGGTTGCTGCCAGAGCATCGTACTGGTCCCCACCGCTTGAGGAAGTGTGCGCGAGGGAGTCCCATTGCCCCACGGGTCGTCGAGACAGAAGCCACTCTGCACGTTGACCATGGTGAAATAGCCATTCCCCTGGGTGTGCAAGGTCCACTCCTGAGTCTCCCAACCGTTCGCTGGATACTGGATTACTTGAACTCCATCCGTTGGCGCGCCTGAACAGCCATCGCAGTAGTTGTCTAAGTTCATTTGGCTCGCCTGGTTCTTAAATGTGTATGTCACGCCGTCACTGAGCGTGGATGCACCCAGATACCCAACCGAGACAATGTCAGCTTGCACATTGCCCATTGTGGTACTGGTCGGAACCCCGGCCGTCATCACACCTTCGAAAAAGCGTCCTGTCCCCGAGTTGCTGTTATCTCCTCCTACCCCTAAAACGATAGCTCCTTCCTGATGCATCGGTGAGTAAAGACTGGAAAGAGCTATCGACCCGGAAGACGTCAGACCGCCGGATTGTGCGTTTCCTATGTACGTTCCGTAGTAATGCTGACCATCATTCCACCCCATCGCTGTCACAAACAGGGTGCCGGTGGTTCCCGTCAATTGACCGTATACCCCATTTTCCAGGTCGAGCCCCTCTACTGGAGCGCATGGACTATTCCAGGAGCTGGTGGCACAGTGCAGGTTCATCGCATCCATATATCCGTCAGCCACGTCTTGGTTATTCGTCTCAGCGTTGCCGAAGTCGAAGCAGCAAAAGCCGTAAGGACTAAGATTAACGGCTGAGCTCACCATATAAACCCCCTCAGGCGCCCCGTTCACCGCAATACCCGTTGTCGCGTCGTTGCGGTAACCCACGCCGGATGAGACAAGTAAACCGTACACTTTATGTCCCCCCGCAATTACCGGCAAAGCACTCGCCGAGGCCGCGACATCGTAGCCGTTTGGACCTGGACCGCTTGCTGCGCCCCCAGGAGGAGCGAGGGTTAGATCGTTATGCTTAGAGGATTGATCGTATGCGTACGGCTAAACACACAGTTGACTCAGTGAGGCGCTGAAGTTTAGAGTTTTGCGGGATTCTGTCTTGCGGCCCATGCGGTAGGCGTGAGATCGGCGACGAGTTGGATGGAC
>Ga0182027_10002240_pt1 | contig 31557 bp, 26 predicted proteins | sample 712E1DmetaG_FD_121300 | JGI IMG/M metagenome (GOLD analysis project Ga0182027, IMG submission 121300) | Permafrost microbial communities from Stordalen Mire, Sweden - 712E1D metaG (Illumina Assembly) | ecosystem: Environmental > Terrestrial > Soil > Wetlands > Permafrost | place: Sweden...
GCACCTCGCGATGCTCGCCGCAAGACTCGGGGCCAAGATGGATTCGCTACTCCTTTCTTGTAGGACTCTTTCATTCCCCACAACATGCCGGTTTATCCCGGCGCACTCACGTAACGCTCACGATCCGCCAACGCGGTCAGCGCCTCACGTACGCGAAGGGTGAGCCGGTGGGCTTCCTCGGCCTGTTCCGGATTGGCGGCGGCAAGTTTGGACAGCGGCGGCAGCCGGGCGCGTGCAGCCAGGAAATCCCGTGCCTGGCGGTGGGTGTCCGGCATCGGGCCGGATTGCCCGCGCGTCACGACGCCGGAACGGACGAACTCGGCCAGTTGCAGGACATCGCCGCCCACACCGCAGGCATGGCAGAACCAACCCTGTTTATCGAGCCAGACGTGAAGCGAGCGGTGCGACTGGCTGCGGTGGTTCGGGCAATCGCAGTGCAGGGTCTGGCGCGACTCCCCGGTGATTCTGCCGGCCAACAATTCACGGGCAATCTCGCCGATATCCAGTTCCGTGATCTGCCGGTAGTACGAGCGGACATCGACCGGCGGCGGGCTCAAGGCCGAGCCTCCGAATGGAGCAAGAACGACAGAAATGTGTTGCGGCGGTCCACCTGGCGCTTCTCTGCGCAGTTCTCGATTCCCCACCGGTCGCCGAGGAGAATGACGGACTCGGTAGCGCGCGTTACGGCGGTGTACAGCAGGTTGCGGTGGTGCATGAAGGAATGCGATTTGTGGGCGATAACGACGGCGCAGGGGAACTCCGACCCCTGCACTTTGTGGATTGATGTGGCATACGCCAACTGGATATTCCCGAATGCATCGCTGCCGCTCTTGATCTCCACCGCCCGGCCATCGAAATCGATGGTCAGGCCGCCGCCGGAGCCAGCGTCTACCACGATGCCCATCGCGCCGTTCATGACGCCCAACTCGTAATCATTCTTTGTCTGAATCACCTTGTCGCCCGGGTAGAGATGCGGCCGATGCCCGGCTTCGACATCGGGCACGTCGAAACGGAACAGCTTTCTCTGCAGGAGCCGCTGAAGCTCGACATTCAGCTCAAGGGTGCCGAGCGGACCTCTGTGCGTTGGCGTCAGCACATGGACGTCGCGGACCAGGTCGTACCCGAGACGTTCCTGGAGCACCTCGTCGAACAGAATCAGCAGCATGCGTCGCAGGTCACCGGTGTCGGTGAACTTGTCGATCACGTACCACGGGCGGCGCGCGCCTCTTTTCACTTCGGCGGTGGGTCGCACTTCACCGGAGAGGATGGCTGTGGAGTTTTCCTTCAGCACGCCGGCCTGACGGATGATCCGGGTAAGAACCGTCGTCGGGATCGCCCGCGATTTCACAAGATCCCGGAGGAGATTCCCTGGGCCCACCGGCGGCAACTGGTTGTGGTCGCCCACCAGCACCACGGCGGTCTTGGCGCGGTCGATTGCCTGGAACATCCGCCAAGCCAGCGGGACATCCACCATCGAAACCTCATCGATCACCAGAATGTCCGCTGCGATTGGGTTCAGCGCATCGCGGGAATATGTGTGGCCGTTGAAGCCAAGCAGCCGATGGATCGTGCTGGCTTCGTGGCTTACAACTTCTTCAAGCCGCTTGGCCGCCTTGCCGGTGGGCGCCGCCAGCACCACGTTCAATTCCAGCCTGTCGGCGATGCTGGTGATGGTGGACACCGCATATGTCTTACCGCTGCCGGCGCCGCCGGTCATGAGCGAGATGGAATAGGCGAGGGCGTTCTTCACCGCATCCCTCTGCTCGGGGTTCAATTCGGCGCCTTCGGCGTTGAGCAGGCCATCGAGTTCGGCGACGGCGTGCGGGTTCGGTACGTGGGCGGTCCGCAGGATCTCCGCCAACTCCCGCTCCATCCGCTGAATATCCGGAACGGCGACAACCAATCGCTCAAAGGGTTGGCTTACGAGTACCCCCTCAGCAATAAGCGCCTCAAGGTGGCCATCTATCACCTCCCGGCTGTCGAGCGTATCCATGACCAGCATCGTGTTAGCGCGATCCAGCAGATCCTCATACTCCACCCAGCAATCGCCGTCGTCGAGGGCGGCCAACACGCAGTAGTGAATTCCGGCGCGAATGCGCGATGGCAGATCTTTGGGTGTGCCCATCTTCCGTGCGATCTTGTCAACTCGCTTGAACCCAAACCCGGAGATCTCGCGCATCAGTACATATGGGTCGTGATCGAGGATGGGAACCACCTGGCTGCCGAATCGCTCGACCAGAGTGGTCACCTGATAGTGGGTCAACCCGAACCGTGACAGGTACGTCATGGCCGCATTGAAATCGCTGTTGGCCATCCAGATCTGCTGCAAGGCTAGTATCGATTCCGCCGGCGCCTTCGCTACGAGAGCCACCAACTCCGGGCGCGTCCGGATGGCAACATCGAACCCGCTGCCGAAGTAATCCGCGATGAGCCGGGCCTTGGACGGGCCGATACCTTTTACGTCGGGGTGGTTGGCAAGGAAGTTCGCCAGCCCGTCGGCATCCATTTCGAGGTCGTACCCGAGGCTTTCAACGGTGAACTGGCGGCCGTATTTCGGGTGGTTTGCCCATTGGCCCTCCAGCCGCACGGGGTCGTTCGGCTTGGCGAAGACCTTCCCCGCGAAATTCACCAGCGCGCCCTCAGGCGTCCGGATGCGCCCGGCGCTAAAGGTGGGCCCAGAGTAGAAGACCATTTCCACGATGCCGCGGAGGGAAGCGCGCGCCTCCGCGGTTGCCGCCTTCGTCATGCATGCCACCTCGCGTGTGCGGCCAGCAGGTAGGCCTGCACGAATTGGCAGGCCGCCTGCCGACTGGAACAGAAAAATACCGGAACTCGAAAATCGAGAATGATGGAGAGCGCGCTGCCGAGCACGGCGTTCGGATGGGCTTCACCGCGATACCGGCCCTGCAGCACGTCGAGCACGCCCGCCTCAACCACGATGCACGCCGCCCGGTAGCCGCTGAACTTCCGCAACTCTTTCCGGAAGCGTGCCCGGCTGTGAATCACCGTGGACACGAAATCGTCCAGGCTCTTCCGTTCCACCGCGACGACACCCTCGAGGCCGGCTAACGAGTAGTCCCCGGCCGGCAGCGCGCGCCGCACCGTCGCCGCCAGCCGGGAATCGAACGAATACCCCTCCTGCTCGCGCGTGTCGATGACGATAGTGACGGGTCCAGCGCTAGAACGCGACAAGCGCGTCTCCGGCCTCCCGCCGGAATTTGCCAGGCGCCCTGTCGTTCTCAATGCGGCGGTTGAAGAAGATGTTCTCGTTGTCGCCCTTGGTCTTTTTCGTGACTTCCAGCTTCACGTCCAGCAGCGTCTTCAGGTGCTTCGGCAGGTCGGAGACTTTGTCCAGGTCCAGGCCGCACAAGTGCAAATCGGTCTTCAGGTACTTCAAAGTGTTGTGGGTGATGACGCTGTTGCGCCACATCAGGCGGTTGATGAACTTTGGCGCGATCACGCGTAGCGTCCACTTCAGCATCGGGTTGCCGGTGCTCTGAGCCTCCGTCAACTCGACCTTTTCCACCGTGACCTGGTACTTGCCATCGGGCACGCTCTCGAAGTCGCCACGGTCTTCGGGTTGCTCGCCGCGGAATTCGTCGTCAAACTGCGTAAGGTCAATGCGTTTACTCATTCTTGGTTTCTCCTGTGGTTTGCCTCGCGGCCCTGGCCGCGGATTTGCCGGCGGTGGGCCCGAGCGGCGCCACTGCCGTGTTGAATGCGTCCATGAACTTGTTGAAATCAAGGTCGATGGTTTCGGGAAGCCGTCCCGTCCGGTCGCCGGCCTCATAGTAGAGACTCGGCTTCGTGCGGATCACGCGGCGGAGTACTTTCTCCTTGCCCTCACCGTCGGCGACATCCAGCCCACAGAACAGCACCATGTCGGCCATCCCGAGCACGATCTTGCGGGCCTTATCCGGCAGCGTCGGCACTACGCGCATGTACTTGCCGGTGCGGGAGTCCATCTCTATCTCTCTGGCGTGCGAAATGAGGAACAACCCGTAGGGCAGGAAGGCCAACTTGGTGAGCACCCGCTGGAATTCATTGTTCACGAGCGCATAGCCCTTGCCGTATCCCAGATCGGATTCGTGCTCGACCTTGAACTTGCGGAGGGTGAATTCGACGCAGAACTTGTAGGCGTTATCGATCGTGTCGATAATCACCGTCTTGAACGGGTGGTTGCCTTCGACGATCTCGGCGCAGGCGTTCAGCAAGTCCTCCCAGGAGAGGATGGGCACCTGGAAGACATCGAGCGCGTTCAGTCCCGGTTCCGTGGCAAGGAACAGCGCGCCCTCGGTTTGCGCGCATGTGCTGCTTTTCCCGATTTTGGTTTGCCCGTACCACAACACGGTAAGATCCGCGAGGTCCGGTTTGGGCGGTGTCTTGGCAGTGGGAAGTATCGACATGATGGTTGCGTTATCTCCTTTTAGAAAGCGGGCTCGGTGGGATCGTTGGGCAGCACGCGCAACTCTTCGTTGGGCGCCACCCGTTTGTAGAAGTTCTCGATGACGTTGGGATTACCGTTCGAGCGGCACAGCGCGAAGTACGCGCAGGGCCTGTGAAAGTTGAAGCAAAAACCGGTGTTTTGATAGAAGACGCCGCGGCGGCGAGCGTCGAGATATGCCTGGGTGAGCTCCCAGAGTTCGCTGCGCAGAATGTCGAAGCGGTCACGGGAGAGGTAGAGCATTTCACGATGGAGCATGGCCGGATCGGTGTACTTTTCCGCCAGGCGCTCCTGGAACTCTTCATCGGCTTCCGGCAGCTTGCGCTTGGCGGTCGTCTTGCCCGTCTTCGACTTTGCCAGCAGTTCCGCCCGGCGCCCTTCGTATTCTTCCTCGGTTTCACCCTTACTCTGCTGGAGCTTCGCTTTGACGAGGATGTTGTAGAGGATGCCGGTGATGGCGATGCCCATCGTCTGCTCCACGTAGTAGGCGTAGATAGTGATCTGGAAATCCGTCCACAGCCGTTCCAGATAATCGGCGTCGAGTTGCGCGGCGGTCTTGTGCTCCAGCAGGAAGTAGTCGTCCCCGATGCGGACGATGCCGTCCACCTTGCCGGCTAGGACAAAGCTGCGGGATGCGGCGCCGGTGGACGGATTGATGATCGGACCTTGGAAGGCCTTCTCCAGCGCCACCACTTCGAAAGCCTCCGCCGGATACCGCGCCGCGTAGGCCTTCATCAGGGCCGTGGCGTTGTGCCAGTCACGGCGCTGGCCCTCGTCATACGGCCGGGCCGGGCAGAGCGGGTCGATGAGATCCAGCACGCGCCGGAGATCGCGGCACTGGTGCCACAGCTCAAGGCACTGGTGTATCAGGGCGCCGAAATGCAGGTTCCCATCACGCTCCAGACCGACCAGTTGCTGGATGTAGCGCCAGTCCACCGCCTTGCGGCAGTTCCGGAACAGGCTCCACATGGAGTAGGTGGAGATCATCGGATCGGCGCTCATCGGCCTCCTCCGCTCAACTGGCCCGCCGCGGGAGCGATGCCGGCTGCCATGAAGGCTGCGCGAATGCGCCGGACTTTCCGGTCCAGTTGAGACGCTGTCAGTCCGGTCTTCCGGCGAACGGCGTCCATGGACAGCCTGGACAGCAAGTGGGCGAGCGCCTGCAATTCCTCGGGTAGGCTGGCGATCGCGCGCCAGATATCGAGGCTCAGTTCCAGGGCGGGGCGGAAGTCCTCCGCCTGCAGGTCGTGCGGATCAATGCCCCAGCGTTCTTCGGCGGTATCGGCGCCGTCGGCGGCGCTGATCGGCAGGAACGTCGGACGGCTCGCAAGCTGCGAGGCCAGCACACAGGCGTGGTTGCGAACGACGCCGCGCACGAAACCTTCCCAGTTCCCGCGTGATTCGTCGAACCTGGGCAGCCGGCGCAGGCAATCGAGAGCCAGGTCCTGCCGCAAGTCGTCCCAATCGTCCGCCGCGAAACCGAAACTCAATTGCAGGAGGCTGGCTCGGAGTCCGGCTTGCTGCAGCAAGTACGGCGTGAATTCCGTCTGAGGTGCGGGCATCGCCGAGGTCATCGCCGCACCTCCCGGATAGGGCGCTCAATCAGCGCGCGGCGCGGCACGCCGTACCGGACATCGATCCGGTCAATGGAGCCGTCGCCAAGCACGTCAAGCTGCTCCATCAGCCGCGTGAGTTCGGCCCGGAGTTCAAAATCCGCAGAGTGGGCTTCGGGCCGGGGATCGGCCGCTGCATCGAGCTTCACCTCCACGATCACGGTGGGAGCCGGGCTGAACGTCGGCTCACCGCCACGGACCTCCAGACCACCGATGTGCCCGAAGTGGACCGATTGCAGTAGCAGCACTAGCGCCTGCCGAGGGCCGGAAAGTTGAGAGAAACGCGTGGCATTCTGCATGGCCGGCCTCACTCCCCCATCCCCGCGCGGTTGCGGACCAAGAATTCCTCGACGGCGGCGTGCACTCGGGGTGGTTCTGTGGTCCTTGGCTCGAATTCGTCCCGGTGCGCAAGTCCCTTCAGATCGCGCAGCAACCGGACTCGAATCCGGTCCATGCGTTTGGTCAGCGTCCAGACCAGGTCATCTTCCAACTGGTGCAAGGCGGCCGCGCCGCCCACCAGCAAGGCGATGTCATCCAGGGCTGCCCGCACCAGCGACTCGGTTGGCGGGGCAGAATCAACCGGGTCCGGCGTTCCTGCGTTCCTGATTGGTGCAGCGGAGGCGTCTGTGCTCATCGTGTCCTCTGTTACTGGCTGGGTAACATGTGACCGAATTGGGCACTACGGCGGCCTGCGGCTTGCTATTCCACTGAAAACAAATCGAATGTTGTTCAAACATTTTTTGCGCGACGGGCGCGGCCGACGGTAACACGTTACTTTCGCGATGAGCGGGGGCCAGCTTCTCGCCCGAATCGGCGAAAAATGGCTTCTGCGAGATTCGAGGCGTATGAAGGAACGAAATCAATCGGCGGGGCGACCGCCAACAACCGCGCAGGCTGCCTCGATTTGTGGCAGGCCAGCAAGTCATCCGGGGCCGGCACTCGTCAGAGCGCGCCAGGTGGCGCGGTCGCGGTTTTGGCGCGGCGGGTGGTGCGTGCGGTCTGGCGGCCGCGCGGCCGCCCTTATACCAGCCTTAACTCCGGCAACTCGCCTGCCAGCAGGCACTGCAACTCGGGTCTGTTGAGCATGCATGCGTTGGCGTACACGCTGTGACGGGTCACCAGGGGAAGTACGTCCCCATAGTTCTTGGCTCGGAGCTTGCCGCGATGGAGAAACGGCGCCAACTGCTTGTGGGAAAGGCTTCCAATCAAAACCGTCTCCCAGTCCTTGCTCCAGACTTTCACATGAATCTCGACAGCGTAGCATCCCTGCGCCACTGTAAGAGTCAGCTTTCGAAGCACTCGCGCCGGACGGCGCTGGCTGGTGGGCGCAACTCGTTCAGTCTCCTGAATCAGTTCGATCCGCGCCAAGATCGCATCCTCCCACAAGTCGCGGAGTTCGTGTACGGCCCGACCACCGATGCGTAGTTGGATCTTGAGCGAGCGCAGCCTCCAGGGGTCCAGGTCGCTGTCAAATTGAAACTCCTGAAACCGCCAGCCGGCCGTGTTTGCCCCATCCGTTATCATCGTTTGATTCCTTCGCCAGCGCGGTCTCCGCCTGGGCGCGCCCGCCTACCGGAAACCGCGCCAGCGCCCTTTGGCATCTTGATCTCGCTCGAACACGCGAAAACCGCCGTCCACGACCGGGAGGCCTCGACCAATCGGAGAGGTTCACCGTCGAGCCCTGTCCACTCCCGAAGTTGCACGGCGAGTTCGAGCGCGACCATGTCGTTACCACCGCGCGGGAGCATGCCACCGGCGCGGAGCAAGCCGACGAAAACAGCGCCTTCCGGAGTGATCTGGCCCGCCGCAGTTCGCAGGCCCATCTCCTCCAGAGAGTATGTCCGTGTTACCGTTCCGCGATCCTCGGCAACCTCACCGACGCTTTCGCCGCTTCGGCTTCCCGCCCCGCGCACCCGGAACTGCCGCCTTTCCGGAACAGCCACGAGAATCCGGCCGTCGGTCCGCTCATGGAAGCCCAGGTCAAGCCACGTCACGCCGGCTGGCGTACGGAAGCCGTCATCTCCGGCCAGGCGAATCTCAAACTGACATGTGTAGGCTTTGGCCTTCCGGTGATTCTCAATCGGATCACCATCAACCCCAATTAGCTCCTGAAGGAGTTGACGAAGCCGCCGGACCCGCATTTTGACCGCCGCATCTCCAGATACCAGGTCCTGGATCTTCGTGGTATCCAGCGTCCCCCGCGCTGCGGCGAACAGCTTGAGCAGTTGGATCGGTTGGGACTGCTGGTCCACGCCGATTTCCGCGAAATCCTTCTCATGAACCTGGCCGCAGACCGTCACCTGTAGCAAGCCCTCGAATACGATGATCGAAACCTCTCGCCATGTCGCTCCGGCTGGAGCCGGAATGCTGGGCCCGGACTTTCTGGCGGATGGCCCTGCCTCTGCCAGCCGATCTTCTAAGTAGTCGAGATCAATCGCCATACGCCCGTTTTCGAGGCGGGATATCGAAGAAAGATCGAGCAAATGCTGACCAGAGGGGAGGCCTTCCGAATTTCCATCGGCGCCAATCGTAAGCAGCAGGGCTGAGCCTTGGCCGATGGATACCTGAATCGCCGCCGACATCTCCGGGACTGGCGATCCGCAGGGAACGCCGAAGAAGATGTCTCTATACCGCCCGCCCAGTCGCCGCCGGCCAATGCGCCAGAGGCGCGCGCGCAGCAGCATCTCAATCGGCGATGAGAGTTCGAGGGAGCCCGCAACTAGGCTAGCCACGCGATCAGCGTCAATTCGCCACTGCCGCAGTCGTTCGAGCTCGATATCAATGACGCCCTCGGCCGCACACCCGAAACAAGCCTTGATTCCAGGCGTCACCCAATGGATCTCGGCCCAATGTGCGTCGCCGCACTGATCGCAAACCACTCCCGCCGCCAACTCCGTTTCGCGAAGCAACCCGAGCCCGAGGACCGCCTGCCACTGGCCCTGGTCCCATCGGCGCACTTCGTCAAACCCGATCACGACATCGCCGGCCGCGAGCCGGTCAAGCAGCCGCTGCCAGACTGTTCGCATCTTTCTCGATTTCCCAGACACGCAGGTAGCCACGCAGGAGTTGCTCCTCGGGTGAGTCTTCAAGGTCGCAGAAAGACGGGGCGGAGATTCTGAAGCTGATGCTCCGCTCTTTTCCGGCGGGAGTCTGGAAGAAAGCCTGCAGGACCACGCTCGTCACCGTGGCCGTCGCCAACCCAGCGTACGGGTCGCGGAATTTGTCGGCGATCACCTCGTGGATGGATCCTTCCCTCCGGCGGCCGTCAATCGAAACCTCAATGGCTGCCGGCTTACTGCCGTGAAACCTAAGCTTCATCGATTGAATCCGGACGAGCCGGATGCGATCGGCTGCAATCGTCGGGAAGGTCAGGTGGGGGTCCTTCAACAGTTCCAGATCGAAGCAGTTGAGTTCGGGGAGTTTCAAGTCCCGGTCGGCCCCGAGAACCGCGCAGGCAAAGACGTGGGCTAACCGGCTTCGGATCCTGGCGCCGCCCTGAGCGTGGATGTCGAGCGAACCGTCGGCCGAGTGGTAAGCGAATACGATCTTAAAGGCCGGATTCCAGTGCGTCCGTTCGAAGTGGCCCTCCAGGTCGTAGCCTTCCCGCTCATCCGAATAATCGGCTGGATAGGCGAAGAAGCATTCGATACCGCCCTCCCGATGCACGTGTTCCACTACGCAATGTTCCCCGCGGAACTGCTCGGGTTGAAACATCCCGATGATTTGTCGGCTGAGTTCCGACTTGATGTCGTTCGTCACATCCAACCGCCGCGCCGGAAGCCCTTGACGCGACTCCCACATCCTCTTCGGGAGCGATTCGATGCGGGCCAGCGTCCTCGCCCCATTAATGATGTCCGGGTGCTCCAGGCACATCCAAAATGCGCGGTCGTGGGCGCCGTTCATCGCCGCAAGCTTCGCGGCCACATCGACACCCTTGTCCCGGCTCGCTTCGATGAGAACCTGCGTCCCCATGGAACTCGCCAGCGAGTCCGCACGGCGGAAGACCTGGAAGGCATCCCCGCGCTCTTTGGGCGTCATTGCATGGAAGCGTTGCAGGATTGGCTCGATCTTGCTGGCGTTAACGGCCGCCCAATCGAAGCCCGTGAACGCAGGCGGATCGGCGAAGAATCGCTGGAGAAGGGGATTCGATACGCGGCGGAAGAACGAAGGTAAGTCGAAGAATGCGGGCACTGGTAGCCTCCAAAGAATCACGGGGGCTCAATGCATAGTCGTGCTTCGCCGGCCACGCGGTACTCCCGGCGCCACGCGCTCAGGAGCGGCTAAAAGAGCCTTTCCGTCAGTTAACAATTGCCGAGAACTTCATTAGAATAGCACGGCGAAGAAAGTACGAAAGTATGCACAACGCAAAGGCCTGATTCCGTTCGGAATTCTCATCTTGACGGCAGACTGCCTGTGGAATGTTGTGGAAATCTGGCTTCACTCCAAGTGGTTTTGTTTCTTGAGGTTTAGCCAGAGTTCCCTTTGCACCGCCCAGTCCGACTTCGCAGCCACTCGCCGTGTCGCCACCTCGCTTATGGCGAACCGGGCCGTCGAATTTGGTGGGAATTCCAGAATTTCTTTCTGGATGTCCGGCGCGAGCCATACGAGTTCCATCACCTGGCTGATCCGTTCCCGTGTGATGCACCCAAGGCGGGCTATGTCCGCGTAGTCACGAGCATCGCCGCGATGGATCATATCCTGAAACTGGATGGCGAGGGCCATCACCTGCGTCACGCGCGGAAGACGTCCCTTTTCTGGCCGGCGGACCTCGGACGGCCCCCGCTCCGCGGGACGAGCCCCTGGGGTGTTTAGGCGGAACTGAATCTCAGCTGCGCTGCTGTGCATGCTCGTATTTCTCCGTGATGGCCGGCGCCCAATCGCACAATTCCTTGATCCCGCTGGAGCGGAACCCGAGTGTCACTGTACCCGTCTTGCCGTCGTAACGGATCTGATTGACCAGGGCACGGATAAACCGTTCCTGTTCCCAGGTTGAGAGCTGTTCCCAAAGCGGGTCGAACGCGTGTATCGCCGCTTCGACATCCATGGGAGCCGCCCCTTCTCCCTCGATTGCCGCCACCTGCTGCCGGATTTCGGCAAGGCGGCTGCTGAGGCGCCCGGCGCGATCCTCCAGGTCGGCCAACCGCGCAATCGCGAATTCGTCCCTGGTCGTCATCAACGCCACGCTGCCCATCTCCTCGGCGATCTTCTGTAACTCGCGCTCGATGTCTGACTTTTCCCTCGTGGCCGCCGCCGCATCCCGCTGTCGATGCCCATCAATTTGCTGCAAGACATTGCGCAGGACCGTCGGGTTGCGGCCAACTCCGCGAAGCTGTTCCAGTACGGCGCTCTCCAAGGCCGGGGCCGAGACGCACCGCGTCTCGCACTGGGCCCAGCCTCGCTGGTGCGCCTTCACGCATACGTAGTAGCGGTATGCCCGATTCCCCTTCTTGGCGTAGGTATGGATCATGCCAACGTCGCAGGTGGCGCAACGCACCAGGCCTTTGAGCAGCGCGCCGTGTTTGTTCCCGATATTGCGTCCGCCTCGCCGCCCATTGCGGCTGAGCGTAGTCTGGACCTGGTTCCAAACCTCGTCATCGACGATGCCATCATGCTCGCCTTCGTATACCTGGCCGCCATAGTTCACCTTGCCGATGTAGATCATGTTGGTCAGCAGATTGTACAGGGTGTTCTTGGCGATGGGTTTCCCGCCCGCCTTCCGGCCTTCGCGGGTAGTCCACTCCTTCATGCGCCAGGCACGACGGTCAAGTTCTTCCACCACCGGGATGAGCGAGCCCAACTCCAGGTAAAGCGCAAATATCTCCCGCACGCGTTGCGCCTCTTCCTGATTCACCGCCAGGGCGCCGCCTTGCGGTACGACGTCATAACCAAGGACGGGATTGCCGCCCACCCACTTTCCTCTGCGCCGCGCGGCAGCCATCTTGTCGTGCGTGCGCTCGGATATCATCTCCCGCTCAAACTGGGCAAATGAGAGCAGGATATTCAGCGTCAGGCGGCCGAGGGAACTGGTCGTATTGAACTGCTGGGTTACCGACACGAATGTCGCGTTGTTGGCATCGAGGATCTCGATGATCCTGGAGAAATCTAGCAGGGATCGCGTCAGACGATCGACCTTGTAGACGACCACGCAGTTTACAACGCCGGATTGGACATCGGACAGCAACCGCTTCAGCGCCGGACGGTCCATGTTGGCGCCGGTATAGCCTCCGTCGTCGTATTTCTGCGGGAGTGCAATCCACCCTTCCTGCCGCTGGCTGTTGATGAAGGCTTCGCCGGCATCGCGCTGGGCGTCGAGAGTGTTGAAGGCCTGTTCGAGGCCTTCCTCCGTCGATTTCCGCGTGTAGATGCCGCAGCGGATGGCTGGATGCCCAGTGGAGCCGTCGCCGTTCCCATCCCCGCTCCCATTCCCATTCCCTTTCCGCCGTTTCTCAGGAGGCACGCCGCGCCTCCCTGTCCAACCCGAAAAACGCGAAGCCACTCCAGCGCGTGCCCGTGACCTCACCGGCGATCGCGCTGAGCGATTTGAACCGGCGGCCCTCGTATTCGAAACCGTCGTCAAGGACCTTTACGATTAGAGTCTGGTCCTTATATTTCCTCACAATCAAGCTTCCCGGCATGGGCAGCCGGGCGTCCCCCGTCTGGACGACCGCCGTCGTCACCGATCGATCCAGCGGAATCGCAGCCTGCCGCCGCGACAAATTGTCCGCAATACGGACGCGCAGTTCCGCTCCGCGTGCTATCGCGAGGGCATATTGCCGGGCGGATTCGGGAAGCCCGCCTTCCTGCGCTGCCTGCAGATGCCAGGCAATCTTCCGCCGCAAGTGCTGGCAGTTCGCAATCGCGTGCTCCGCGCCGAACATCTCGCGATGCACCGCCTGCAACTGCGGCGCGCTCAATCTCGGTAGATCCGCAACCTTCGGCCGCCTCTGCTCTTTGCTCATCAATTCGCTGACCCCTTTCCGCGGCCTCTATGGCCCGTCAACCTCATTTCATGAAGGCTCTTCTCTCCCGTGTTATCAAGGACTTCTGTTGACGGGAGCACCGCGGGTTCCGGCAATGCAGGTGGGACTTTGGCATACCGTAGATACGCCGTGGCCAACAGGTCCGCGATCTCTCCGACCGCGTCGTCAACCCTGGGTCCCTCGCCGTTTTGCATCCTTTCGCCTCCAAGGGCACGCCGCGCGGCGAGGATGCTGTGGGCGGGGACAGAAAACCAATCGCGCCGCCAAGGCCGGGAGCGAGGGTGCTCGATTGGATGTCCAGCACCCACAACGAGTCCCGCTTGGCGGCCTGCCCGTTATCTGGTGTTCCGGGGCGCTTGCGCGCTCCTGTCAACTAATACCAGCGCGAGTTTGAAGATCTTCGGCTTTGTTGGCCGGGTTGGACGGCCATGCGATTGGATGTAATGTGCGCACACTACCCATCGAAAACCGAAACTGTCCATACTGCGGGAACCAGTTCAAACCATCACGCAGCCATCTGCAGCAGGTCGTTTGCAGTGAAGATGCCTGCCAGCGTCGGCGGCGCGCCGACTACCACAAAAAGAAGCTGAAGAAAGATCCTCTTTACCGCGCCGTGTGTGAAGACAGCCAAGAGATCTGGAGGCAACAAAACCCCGAGTACATGAAACAGTACCGGGCCAAGCAGCGAGTGGCCAAGTCAGGCCGCGCCGCTATGCGCCCAGTCGTCGAGCTAAAACGCCTTCTATCGCTTGTAAAGAACAACCTTGTAAAGAACGCCTCGGCATTTCGAGTAACACGTTGTGGCCCTGCCGTTTGGCTGGTCTCCCCAAAGAGAACAACCGCTGATAAGAACACCTTTGCCAACACCCATGTAATTGTGATCCAAGGAGTTACGCTTGACGAACCGCGCAAGAACTGAGAAAGAATAGCTCTCTGTCAATTCAGGACGGAGTGGCGTATAAGTGGACTTGGTTCCGGAATTACAGCGCGACTGCGCATCTCAGATGCTAGACCCGGACTTCTAGGCGAACGGCAGCAATGAGCAAGAAGCGACCAACAACTCGGCAGGGTGCTCGGCCCCGCGGCATTCTGGTGGGATACGTGCGGACCTCCTCGGCAGGTCAACGGGACTCCGTGGCGCGCCTGCGAAAACTGATTCGCCAGTGGGCGAACAAGCGCGGCCACAGCATCTCCCGCATCTATGAGGAGCGGTAATGGATAGAGCGGGGCCGAACTCAACAGATCCACAAGGCCTCGCGCCCAGTATGGTCCGGGCAGCCGAATACGTCCGAATGTCCACCGAGCATCAGCAGTACTCGACGGAGAACCAGAGGGATGTCATTCATCGGTGGGCTGAAAAACGTGGCGTCGTCATTACGCAGTCATACGAGGACGCGGGAAAGAGCGGCCTGCGAATTGCCGGCCGGGATGCGCTGCAGCGTCTGATCGATGATGTCCAATCCGGCCGCGCCAATTTCGACGTGATTCTCGTCTACGACGTAAGCCGCTGGGGGCGCTTCCAGGATGCCGACGAGAGCGCTTACTACGAATTCATCTGCACACGCGCTAAGATCGGTGTCCATTACTGCGCGGAGCAATTCGAGAACGACGGCAGCGGAGCTTCCACGATTATCAAGAGCTACAGGCGGTTCGCGGCCGGCGAACTTAGCCGGGACCTTTCCGTGAAGGTATTTGCTGGACAGTGCCGGCTCGTTGAATTGGGCTTTCATCAGGGTGGCACGCCAGGATTCGGACTTCGCCGCATGCTCCGCGACCAAAGCGGGAAACCCAAAGGCTATTTGGCTCATGGCGAACAGAAAAGTATCCAGACCGATCGCGTGATCCTCGTACCGGGCCCACCGGAAGAGGTAGAGATTGTCCGCTGGATCTACACAGCTTTCGTGTCGGAGGGCAAGGTTGAGTCGGAGATTGCGAAAGCACTGAATGATCGCGGCGTGCAGACCGATCTCGGCAGCCCCTGGACGCGCGGAACGGTTCACCAAGTGCTTACCAGCGAGAAGTACGTCGGTAACAACGTCTACAACCGGATTTCTTTTAAGCTCAAGAAGAAGCGGGTGGTCAACCCGGCTGAGACGTGGGTCAGGGCTGACGGCGCATTCGAGCCTCTGGTGTCAGCCGAACTGTTTTCCGCAGCGCAATGCATCATCCGCGAGCGGAGCCGCCGGTACTCTACTGACGAACTGCTAGACCACTTGCGGGGACTTCTTGATCGCGAAGGCCGGCTGTCTGGCCTGCTGATTGACGAGGCGGAGGGAATGGCATCCAGTTCGGTTTATCGAAACCGCTTCAACAGCCTGGTGCGCGCATACCAACTTGTCGGTTACACGCCGGAGCGAGACTACCAGTTCATCGAGACCAACCGCCAACTCCGACTCATGCACCCAAAGGTGATCGAGGAAACCATCGGGCGCATGAGGCAACTGGGCGCGGTCGTGACTGTCGACTCCTCGACGGACGTCTTGACGGTCAACAGTGAGTTTACGGCGTCTATTGCAATTTCGCGGTGCCGCCTGACTGAACACGGCGCCTGCCGCTGGCTGATTCGGCTTGATAGCGGGTTGAAACCCGATATCACGATCGCGATCCGCATGGACGCAGACAACCGCGACCCGTTCGACTACTACCTGTTCCCGCGCATTGACCTCGATGCGGCAAAGCTGACGCTCGCCGAGGAGAATGGCGTTAGCCTGGACACCTACCGTTTCGACACACTCGACTTCCTTGTTGGCATGGCCGGACGAGCGAAGATCCCGGAGGCAGCATGAACGACGAGACACCCGACGTGCAGAAGATCCCAATCGAGCAGAGCAACGTCCTGAACCTGCGCCGCCGTAACAAGTTCATCTTTCAGGGTATTGTCTCCAACATCTCCAACATTGGACTGAAGAAGCCGATTACCGTCGCCCGGCGCGCCCAGCCTCTCAATGGCAAGATCTACGATCTGGTTGACGGACATGGGCGGCTGGAGGCTTGCATCGCACTGGGGCAGACAGAGATTCCCGCCATCATCACGGATGCCAGCGAGGAGGAGTGCTTGCTTTATGAGCCTTATAGAGTGCCTGCCGCGCCGGGCCCACTCTCCAGCGGAGTTATTGGGCGAAATCAGCCAACTGAAGAGGCGCGAGCACAAGGCAAACGAGATCGCAAGGAAGATCAACCGTGAGAAAGCTGACACTAGCCGATGAGAATGGCGTCAGTTTGAACACCTACCGTTTCAACACACTCGACTTCCTCGGCGGCATGGCCGGACGAGAGAAGATCCAGGAGGAAGCATGAACGACCAGACACCTGACGCGCAGATGATCCCAATCGAACAGATCAATGTCCTGAACCCACGCAGCCGCAACAAGCTAATCTTTCAGGGTATTGTCTCCAACATCTCCAACATTGGACTGAAGAAGCCGATAACCGTCGCTCCGCGCGCGCAGCCTCTCAATGGCAAGATCTACGATCTGGTTTGTGGGCAGGGGCGGCTTGAAGCGTACATTGCTTTGGGGCAGACAGAGATACCAGCCCTCATCAAAGTGGCCGACCAGGAGGAGTGCTTGATTATGAGCCTGATCGAAAACTTGGCTCGCCGGGCCCAGTCTCCAGTGGAGTTGCTGCGTGAAATCAGCAACCTGAAGGAGCGCGGGTACAACTCGAGCGAGATTGCGAAGAAAATCGACCACGCAAAGAGCTATGTGATCGGGATGATTCACCTACTGGACCATGGGGAGGAGCGCCTGCTGGCGGCGGTCGAGAAGGGCCTGATTCCTCTCTCCGTTGCGATGCAGATCTCCGATGCCGATGAGGCAGGCATTCAGCAAGCGCTGTGTGATGCCTATGAGGATAAAGCGCTCCGTGGCCCTAAGCTCTTGGCAGTGCGTCGCTTGATTGAACAGCGGAACACCAGCGGAAAGGGCTACAAGACTGGCGCCCGCAAGAATGCGGATCGCGTGCCATCGGCGGAAACGCTGGTCCGCGCCTACCGGCTGGAAGCCGATCGACAGAAGCTGTTCGTCAAAAAGGCGCGCCTGACCGAGAACCGTCTGCTCTTTGTCGTGTCCGCCCTTAAGAAAGTGCTTCAGGATGAGAACTTCCTCACGCTGCTGCGTGCGGAGGGCCTGTGCACGCTGCCGGCTTACTTAGCTGACCGCATCCAGATCACCGAGAAGGGCTAAAGATGACTAAGCAGGTTCACATTGGTTTCAACCCCAGCGGCATTATCGTTCCTTTGAACAGCCTTCTCCCGACCAAGCAACTGAAGCCGATCATCAAGATGTCGCAGAAATACCTGCAGATCCTGTCTTCCGTCCGGGAAGTGGGGATCATCGAGCCGCTAATGGTATTCCCACACGATGTCAAGGCAGGGACCTATCTCCTGGTAGACGGGCATGTGCGCTGCGCAGTCCTGAAAGAGTTGGGCCAGACGCACGCTCCGTGTCTGATTGCTAACGACGACGAAGCATATACCTACAACAAGCGCGTGAACCGGCTGGCCACGATTCAGGAACACGTCATGATCTTGAACGCCATAAAGAACGGCGTTTCCGAAGAGAGGATTGCCAAAGCGCTCAATGTGGACATCGCGAGTATCAGGCGGAAGCGCGACCTTCTCGACGGGATTTGCAAGGAAGCAGCCGAGGTCCTGAAAACAAGATGCATTTCGCCACAGGTGTTCGGCTTGATGAAAAAGATGAAGCCGATGCGCCAGATTTACGTGGCGGAACTTCTCGTCGTTGCCAACAATTTCTGCGTGCCGTACGCGAAGGCTCTATTGGCCGGCACGCTACCAGACATGTTGGTCGATCCGGACAAGCACAAGACCGCCGATGGCCTTGCTCCGGAGCAGGTGGCCAAAATGCAGAAGGAGATGGAGGTGCTGCAACGAGAACTGAAGCTGATCGAGGAGTCACACGGTAACGAAGTTCTCAATCTCGTGTTGGCGCGAGGGTATTTGGAAAAACTCGTCGGAAACGCTCGTATCGTCCGGTACTTGAATCAGCATCATGGGGACATCTTCCGCGAACTGCAGGGGATCGTCGACAGCGTGTCCACGGAAGCGTGAGCATCTGTCCAAATTGAACGCCGAATGCCGCGAGGATGTGCGAACCGGTGTGGGTACCGGGGTGACGAAGCCCGTCCGCTACAAATGGACCCCCAAAAAGCGCATTCGCGCCAGGCGGCGCCGCGCAACACCATAGCCACAGGTTCCGTGTGAGCGTGGCGGCGATTCCTGGGCTGGCGGATCGACGCGGCCCCTGGGGTGGCTAACGAAACGAAAATAGCATATCCTTTCGTTAGGAGAAGTCTAACGAAAGGATTTTGTGTCCACTGCAAAACGCCAGAACCCGCGCTTGGGCCGCTATCTAGTCAAATCGTACGGCGAGGAAACCGTCAGGGCGTTCGTGCCGCCTCCGCTGCCGCCCGACCCTCCGGTGCGCCTAGATGCTATCCAGCGTGTCCTCGAACAGGCGAACCAGTCTCTGGGCCGGCTCGATGGCTTGGCTTCCGCCCTCCCCAACCTGTCTCTGTTCATCTACGCCTACGTGCGTAAGGAGGCGGTGCTCTCGTCCCAGATCGAAGGGACCCAGTCCTCTCTTTCCGACCTGCTTCTTTTTGAAAACGGCGAGGCGCCGGGCGTGCCGATCAACGACGTCCAGGAGGTCTCGAACTACGTGGCGGCGCTGAACCATGGGCTGGAGCGGCTACGGGGAGGCTTTCCGCTTTCTCTGCGGCTCATTCGCGAGATCCATGAGGTCCTTCTGTCGAAGGGGCGGGGTAGCGACAAACGGCCAGGCGAGTTTAGGCAAAGCCAGAACTGGATCGGCGGAACCCGCCCGGGGACCGCCGCGTTCGTTCCGCCGCCACCGGAACTCGTCCTCGATTGCATGGGCGCCCTTGAACTATTTCTCCACGACGAGCGCGCGGATCTCCCGGTCCTCATCAAAGCCGGTCTGGTTCACGTCCAGTTCGAGACGATTCACCCGTTCCTGGACGGCAACGGCCGCCTTGGCCGGTTGCTCATCACATTTCTGCTGTGCGCCGCCGGCGTGTTGCGGGAACCTATCCTCTATCTAAGCCTCTATTTCAAGCAGCACCGGCCCGCCTATTACGAGTTGCTGGACCGGGTGCGGGCCAAGGGCGAGTGGGAGACTTGGCTGGACTTCTTCCTGACCGGCGTCCGGGATACCGCCGACCAGGCCGCGACTGCGGCGCGGCGCATCCTGGCCGTCTTCGAAGATCACCGGCGCAAAATCGAGGCGCTGGGCCGCCCGGCGGCGTCGGTGCTGCGGGTGTTTGAGCACCTGCAGCGGAACCCGATCATGTCGATTCCCGCCGCTGCCAAAACCATCGGCATCTCCGCGCCCACTGTCGCCAAGTCGCTGGAGCACATGCAGAAGTTGGGTATGTTGCGGGAGATCACCGGACGGCAACGCCATCGAATGTTCGTCTACGACGCCTATCTTGCGATCCTGAACGAGGGGATGGAACCGATTAGGTGAATCTCAGTCGATTGACCGTATGGAACACCTGAAAGCCGCAAACAAAAAACGCACACGCTCACGATGGCCACGTCGCCGCATATACATGGTGATAAATTATGAGGCGCTGGCCTTTTTTGTGCATTGAGGGCCTTGGATGCCTTTTTGTGCGACCCGGCACCGCAGAAAAACTACCATGGACGCTTTCGAAGTTCGCAGGCAGTTGGTGGCCGACTACGCGGAGTACATCCGCGGGTTCATTCACATCCGCGATCAGAAGATCCGCGATCATGTGGAGAGCGGCCTTGCGTCCGGCTTACTCTGGCCGGACCCGCTGATCCAGCTTAATCCGGCGTTCGAACCCGGCGATTCAATCGACGAATTGGTCGAGGCTCGGATCCTACACGACGAATGCGCCAATGTTTTCCAAAAGGACAAGCAATCCGGGCCTAACAACGCCGGCAAAGCGTTGCGGCTCTACAAGCACCAGTCGGATGCAATTCGAGTTGCAGTCGGCGGCCAAAACTATGTGCTGACAACGGGAACGGCCTCGGGCAAGAGCCTCGCCTACATCGTTCCCATCGTCAACCACGTTCTCCGTCGCGGGAGCCGCCGCGGTATCCAGGCGATCATCGTGTACCCGATGAACGCCCTCGCCAACAGCCAATACGGAGAACTCAAGAAGTTCCTCTATTACGGTTATCCCGACGACCGGCCACCGGTGCGGTTCGCCCAGTATACCGGCCAGGAGAAGGACGCGCAGCGGGATGCCATCCTCGCTGATCCACCGGACATTCTCATCACTAACTACGTGATGCTTGAGCTCATTCTCACCAGACCCGCCGAGAAACGGCTGGTGGAGGCAGCTCGGGGGCTGAAGTTCCTGGTGATGGATGAGTTGCACACCTACCGGGGCAGACAGGGCGCGGACGTGGCGATGCTGATCCGGAGGGTTCGGGATCGGATGGGCGACGACAATCTGCAGTACGTTGGGACCTCCGCGACCCTCGCCGGGGCTGGCACGCACGACCAGCAGCGAGTGGAGGTCGCCCGTGTTGCGACTAAGTTCTTCGGCGCCGAGGTGCGAGCCGAAAACGTGATCGGCGAAACTCTTCGCCCTGCCACCGACTGGGGCCCAATCCACGACGCCGCCTTCATCGAGAGACTGCGGCAGCGGATTACCGCCCAAGACGATCCACCCCCCACCGATTACGAGTCGTTTATTTCCGATCCGCTCGCAGTTTGGATTGAGGCCAATATCGGTCTGCGGCGTGAGGACGGCACGCAGCGGCTGATAAGGGCCACTCCAACGAGCATCTCAGGAGGCGAGGGAGCGGCCGTGCAACTGGCTGCGGCGACCTCACTTCCGCGTGACCGGTGCGACAAGGTGCTCCAGGAGATGCTCCTCGCCTCGTACCGTTGCTCGAAGAATCCCGACACGGGATTCCCGCCGTTCGCTTTCCGGCTACACCAGTTCATCAGCCGCGGCGACACGGTGTATGCTTCGCTGGAACCGGAAACGGCGCGGTTCATTACCGTCCACGGACAGCAGTTCGTGCCCGGTGATCGGAACCGGCTTTTGCTGCCGCTGGTCTTCTGTCGGGAGTGTGGTCAGGAATACTATAGCGTCCGTGCGACGAACGCCGGGTCGCCTGGCTCCCGGATATTTGAACCTCGCGAACTGTCGGACACCGAGGACGACGGCGATTCGGTTCCCGGCTTCCTGTATCTGAGCGCGGATCATCCGTGGCCAACCAGCCCCGACGAAATGATGGACCGTCTGCCTGAAGACTGGCTCGAAGAACACCGGGGCGACAGACGGATCAAGAGGAACCGGAGGCCCGACGTGCCCGACGTCCTCCGGGTCTCGCCGGATGGGACGGAGAACCAGAACGGGATGGAGACGAGCTTCATTCCGGCGCCGTTCCGTTTCTGTCTGTGCTGCGAGGTTTCCTATGGTGCGCGCCAGAGATCGGATTTCGCTAAATTGTCGTCTCTCAGTTCCGAAGGCAGAAGCACCGCAACGACTGTCCTGAGCCTATCGGCTATCCGCAGTCTGAAAAACGAGCCCACACTCAGCGAACGCGCCCGCAAGCTTCTCAGCTTCACGGACAACCGCCAGGACGCTTCTCTCCAGGCAGGCCACTTCAACGACTTCATCGAGATCGGACTGCTGCGCTCGGCTTTGTACAAGGCTGTGTTGGAGGCCGGTGCCAGCGGCGTCCCGCACGACGCACTACCAGAAAAGGTGTTCCAGTCACTGAAACTGCCTCTCGATCTGTACGCCCGCGATCCGCAGGTGCGCTTTCAGGCGTTGAAGGACACCCAGGCCGCATTCCGCACCGTGCTCGGCTACCGGCTGTACCGGGATCTGAAGAGGGGCTGGCGCATCACGCTGCCAAACCTTGAACAGTGTGGATTGCTGGCGATTCGCTACCAATCGCTGGATGAATTGTCGGAAGCGGAAGAGGAATGGAGGGACTGCCACCCGGCTCTGGCCAGTGCTCTGCCGGCGACAAGGTTGAAAGTGGCGAAGGTGCTGCTCGACTACATGCGCCGGGAACTTGCCATCCAGGTAGACTACCTCGATTCCGCCTACCAGGAGCGCATACGGCAGCAGAGCAGCCAACATCTCCGCGAGCCATGGGCGATTGATGAGAGTGAGCAACTTGAACACGCTGCCATTCTCTTTCCCCGCCAAGTGCAGGAACACGACGACTACGGTGGGTACCTTTACGTATCCGCGCGTGGCGGATTCGGCCAGTACTTGCGCCGTTCCTCGACGTTCCCGGAGTTGCACCAGCGCATTCCGCTGAATGAAACAGAGCCGATCATCCGGCAGCTACTGGCGCTGCTCCGTCTGGCAGGAATCGTGAAGGAGGTGGTTGAGGCACGAGGCGCGGACGATGTGCCAGGCTACCAACTCGCGGCTTCAGCGTTGTTGTGGCTGGCCGGCGACGGCACGCGATCATTCCACGATCCCATCAGGGTGCCAAACGCCCCCGCCACCGGTGGTCGCACCAACCCGTTCTTCGTCGATTTCTACAAACGGGTAGCGCAGACCGCCCAAGGTCTGGAGGCACGTGAGCACACCGCCCAGGTTCCGGCCGAGTTGCGAATCGATCGGGAACAGCGTTTTGCCGAGGCGAAGCTGCCGGTTCTGTACTGCTCTCCCACTATGGAACTGGGCGTCGACATCCGCGAATTGAACGCGGTCAACCTGCGTAACGTGCCGCCGACGCCGGCGAACTATGCACAACGAAGCGGACGCGCGGGGCGCAACGGGCAACCCGCGTTGGTCTTCTCTTATTGCTCCACCGGGAGCTCGCATGATCAGTACTTTTTCAAGCGGCCAGAATCCATGGTGGCTGGCGCCGTCACCCCGCCGCGACTCGACTTGGTTAACGAGGATCTGCTCCGTGCGCATGTCCATGCGATCTGGCTCGCAGAAACCGGCCTCCCCCTGGGCCGCACACTGAAAGACATTCTCGACCTGTCCGGGGAGGAACCCGCTCTGGAGCTACTGTCGGGAGTGATAAACGATCTGGACTCAGCACACGCGAAGGCCAAAGCCAAGGCGCGGGCGGAGCGGGTCTTGTCATGCATCGGTGAAGCGCTACCGTTCACTGACGGCGATCCTGGAAAATGGCTCGACAAGATCTTGGCGCAGGTGCGCCTCAACTTTGAGCAGGCTTGCGAGCGGTGGCGTGACCTCTACCGCGCAGCCCACGCGCAGGCCCGGCTTCAGGGCAAGATCATTTTGGACGCCACCCGCAGTCCGGAAGAGAAAAAACAGGCGGAACGGCTCCGGCGAGAGGCTGAGGAACAGGTCCGACTTCTCACGGAAGCGGAAAACGTGGTCCAGTCCGATTTCTATAGTTATCGCTATTTCGCTAGCGAAGGCTTCCTGCCCGGTTACAGCTTTCCTCGTCTTCCGCTTTCGGCATTTATTCCGGGCCGGCGCCAAACGAAGAATCGCGAAGAGTATCTCTCGCGGCCCAGATTCCTGGCGATTTCCGAGTTCGGCCCACGCGCTGTTGTCTACCACGAGGGGTCGCGCTACCGCATCAATCGGGTCATCCTGCCGGTCGGCGAGAATCAGGAGATCGCAACCCGCCGAGCCAAGCAGTGTGAAGCCTGCGGCTATCTCCACCCGATCACGTCGGGCGACGGCGTGGACCTTTGCGAGCGATGCAAGAGTCCGCTTGGGACGCCTCTCCATTCGCTATTCCGCTTGCAGAACGTCACCACCAAGCGCACAGACCGCATCAATTCCGATGAAGAGGAGCGGCTGCGGCTGGGTTTCGAACTCAAGACGGGTGTGCGGTTCACGGAGAGCGCCGGGCGGCCCACTCATCGGGTCGCCACTGTTGAGCGGGACGGGGCGATTCTGGCCCGACTGGATTTGGGCTCGGCAGCCACTATCTGGCGCATTAATCTCGGCTGGCGCCGCCGCAAGAACAAGGAGCAGCATGGCTTTCTCCTCGATACCGAGCGCGGCTACTGGGCGACCAACGAGGTTGCGTCGGACGACGACGATCCCGATCCCCTATCGGCGCGAACCATGCGGGTGGTGCCTTACGTGGAAGACCGCCGCAACTGCCTCTTGCTGGAACCGGCGGGAAAACTCCCGCCTGCAATGATGGCGTCCCTTGGCGCTGCCCTCAAATCCGCCTTGCAGATACGTTTCCAACTGGAAGACAGCGAACTGGCGGTGGAGCCGTTGCCCAACGAAGAGGAACGCCGCCTTATCCTTTTCTATGAAGCGGCCGAGGGTGGAGCGGGCGTGTTGCGCACTCTCCTGGACGAACCGGAAGCGCTCCAGGACGTCGCGCGCAAGGCGCTGGAGATCTGCCATTACGACCCGGTGACCTTTGAGGACCGAAAGCGGGCGCCCAGAGCGCGGGAGGACTGCGAGGCCGCCTGCTACGACTGCCTCATGAACTACGGCAACCAGCGGGATCACAAGCTGCTCGACCGCAAGACCATCCTCGAACTGCTGATCCAGATGTCTGGCGCTCGCGTGATGGCATCTCCCGTTCATCAGCCGCTTCATGAGCATCTGGCGGCTCTGGAACGGCTCTGCGATAGTGAACTGGAGCGGCGCTGGTTGCGGACCCTGGAATCCGCGAGCCTGAAACTGCCGTCAAAGGCGCAACCACGCATCGAGGATTGCAACACCAAACCCGATTTTTTCTACGAGGATTGTCTGGCGGCCATCTACGTCGACGGCCCACCGCACGACTTTCCAGAGCGACAGCAGCGTGACCGTGTGCAGACCGATTGTATGGAGGATCTCGGCTACACTGTGATTCGCTTCGGCCACCAAGAGGACTGGGAAAAGCGCTTCGCCAAGTATCCTCATGTGTTCGGGAGGCACGCTTGAGCTTCGCGGTCGGCTCGCTCGTGAAAGCCCGAGGCCGGGAATGGGTCGTCCTTCCCGAATCGCAAGACGACATGCTGATCCTCCGGCCCCTGGGTGGCACGGACGAAGAGATCGCCGGCGTCTACCTACCGCTCGAAACAGTCGAGCCGGCACGCTTCGACCTTCCCGATCCGGCGCAAGTCGGCGACCATCGATCCTGCCGGCTACTGCGCGACGCCGTTCGCTTGGGCTTCCGCTCTAGCGCGGGCCCATTTCGCTCGTTCGCCCGTCTGGGAGTCGATCCCCGGCCCTACCAACTCGTGCCGCTTCTGATGGCGCTCAAGCTGGACCCGGTCCGCCTGTTGATTGCCGACGACGTAGGCATCGGCAAGACCGTGGAAGCCTGTCTGATCGCCCGCGAGTTGCTAGACCGTGGCGAAGTCAGACGCCTCGCGGTCCTGTGTCCGCCCCAACTTGCCGAGCAGTGGCAGGCGGAACTCCGCGACAAGTTTCAGATTCACGCGGAAGTAGTCCTGCCGGGTACTGCCAGCCGCTTGGAACGTAACTGCCGGGTCGGAGAATCCCTGTTTGACATCCACAACTTCGTCATCGTCTCGCTGGATTTTATCAAGAGCGAGCGCCGCCGGGACGAGTTCCTGCGCACGTGCCCCGAATTGGTGATTGTCGATGAGGCACACACCTGTGCATATGGAGGAGAAGGCCGGGGCGGACGTCATCAGCGCCATCAGCTCATCCTGGGGCTAGCCGATCCCGCAAAGGGACGCCACCTGATTCTGGTCACAGCGACTCCTCACAGCGGCAACGAGCAGGCATTCCGTTCGCTGCTCAAACTACTTCATCCCGATTTCGCCAATTTGCCGGAAGACCTCACCGGCAAGGGGAATGAGCAGCAACGCCGCCGCCTTGCCGCGCACCTGGTACAGCGGCGCCGGGGAGACATCCGCCATTTCCTCAAGTCCGAGACCCCTTTTCCGGATCGCGAAGACACCGAAGAAACCTACAAGTTGAGCGACGATTACCGGCGGCTCTTTGCGAAGGTGCTGGAATACGCGCGCGAGACGGTGGCCGCCACCGGCGGCGCCACACACCGCCAACGGGTCCAGTGGTGGTCGGTCCTTGCCTTGCTCCGGGCGTTGGCCTCCAGCCCCATCGCGGCCGCAGCGACATTACGCACGCGCGCCGCAACGCTCGACACGGAAACCGCAGAAGAGGCCGACGAACTGGGACGCCGCACGGTGCTCGACCTGCTGGACGACAATGCCACCGAGGCCATGGATGTCGTTCCCGGCAGCGATACCGGCGCTGAACCAGGCGACGATACAAAGAACCGGCGACGCCTGCTGGATATGGCTCGCGAGGCCGAATCACTCCAGGGCGACAAGGACGCTAAGCTCCAGAAGGCCATTCGCATGGTGGAGTTGCTCTTGCGCGACGGCTTTCGACCAATCGTGTTCTGCCGGTTTATCGCCACGGCGGATTACGTGGCCGCCGCCCTCCGGAGGAGCCTGAAGAAAGAGGTCGAAGTCGCCTCCGTCACCGGGGAACTGGCTCCGGCCGAGCGGGAGTTGCGGATCGCCGCTCTGGCAAAATCGCCGAAGCACGTGCTGGTGGCTACGGATTGCCTCAGCGAAGGCATCAACCTGCAAGGCGACTTCGACGCGGTACTCCATTACGACCTCTCCTGGAACCCGACGCGCCACGAGCAACGGGAAGGACGGGTGGACCGTTACGGACAGCCCAGCCCCAAAGTGCGGGCGGTCACCTACTATGGCACCGACAACCAGATTGACGGAATCGTGCTCGACGTCCTAATTCGCAAGCACAAGAAGATCCGCAGCTCTCTCGGCATATCCGTGCCCGTGCCAGTGGATACCGAGCAGGTCATCGAAGCGGTCTTCGAAGGACTGCTGCTTCGGCAGAAACCTGGAAATCAGGACCAGTTGTTGCTCGGCTTCGAAGAGTACTTCCAGCCTCAAAAAGAGGCGCTGTTCGAGAAGTGGGAAGCCAGCGCCGAGCGGGAGAAGCGCTCGCGCACGATGTTCGCCCAGGAAACGCTCAGCGCCAACGTGGAAGAAGTGGAGCGGGAACTGGCGGCGGTGCGGTCGGCCATCGGATCTGCTTTGGATGTCGCGCGATTTACCAAGGACGCGTTGCTGGCGCACCGGGCGGTGATTAGCGAAAACGGCGTCGTGAAACTGGATGTGGCCGAGTGCCCCCGCGCTTTGCGCGAGGCGTTACAGGTACGGGATAGCGATGCGAAGCACGGTCTCTTTTCGGTCCGTTTCTCGCCCCCGGTGCGGCCGGGGGAACTCTGCCTTACCCGCACCCATCCCCTGGTGGAGGGATTGGCTGCGTACCTGATGGATACCGCCCTCGACGCGAAACTCGATGGCATCGCCCGCCGTTGCGGCGCGATTCGCACCACCGCTGTTTCGCGCCGCACCACGGTCTTGCTGCTGCGGCTCCGGTATCACATCATCACGCGCAGAGGTACGGAAGAGAATCCGATGCTGGCCGAGGACAGCCAGTTGGTCGCCTTTGCCGGCTCTCCATCCAGTGCCGAGTGGCTTCCAAGCGGCACCGCCGACTCCCTGATGGCTGCGGAGCCCGAAGCGAATATTAACCCGGACCAGGCGGCGGCGTTTGTTGCCAGGGTCATCCAGGAATTCCCGGCTATCGAATCGCATCTCAACCGCTTCGCCGTCGAGCGTGGCGAGGAACTCCTGGCGGCACATTCGCGTGTTCGAATCGCCGCCCGCCTGCAAGGCGTCCGGTATCGCGTGGAACCGCAGATTCCACCGGACGTGCTCGGCGTCTATGTCTTCCTGCCCGCGGTCCAGGGAACCTGATCCGATGCAGACGCGCACGCGAGATCTCTTCCTCACGGTTCGCACCGAAGGCGCCATTCTACCGTCCGACCTCCTGGAACGCATTGCCGCCGGCGATCCGGACCTCGGCGGCCTCACGCCGGAAGCCTATCACCTGCCGGACGGCGAGAAAATCACCGAGACCACCAACCGTGCCTGGAACCGCCTGCTTGCGGCGTGGTCCGGGTTTCGCAGCGCCAGCGAAAGGCTGCCGGCCACCGACGCCGGCACCACGCTTACGCGCGAGAAATGGCTGTTGCCGCTTTTCCAGGAACTGGGCTATGGACGGCTGCTCACCGTCAAAGCGGTCGAGATCGACGGCAAATCGTACGCCATCTCCCATTGCTGGAACCGGACTCCCATTCACTTGTTGGGCTGCCGCATCGATCTCAACACACCGTCGCAACGTGTCGCAGGCGCTTCGCGTAGCAGCCCGCACAGTCTGTTGCAGGAATTCTTGAACCGCTCCCCGGAGCACCTTTGGGGCTTCGTCTCGAACGGGTTGCGCCTTCGCATCCTCCGCAACAACGCCAGCCTCACGCGCCAGAGTTACGTGGAGTTCGATCTGGAAGCAATGATGCTCGGCGAGGGCTATTCCGACTTCGTCCTTCTATGGCTGCTTTGTCATCAGTCGAGAGTCGAAGCGGAGTCGCCCTCGGACTGCTGGTTGGAGAAGTGGTCGCAGTCTTCCCGTGAGCGAGGCGTGCGAGCGCTGGAGCAGCTTCGAACCGGCGTGGAAGACGCGATCACCTTTCTTGGCCGGGGCTTTCTGGCGTATCCAGCGAACAGCGAACTCCGGACAGGGCTGCGCTCCGGCGATCTCGACGCTCAGGATTACTACCGTCAGGTCTTGCGGCTGGTCTACCGCCTGCTGTTTCTGTTCGTCGCCGAAGATAGGAGCCTCCTGCTTCTCCCTGGTGAAGACCGGGAAGCCGCGCGTCTGCGCTATGTTCGGTACTATTCCACCGCCCGGCTTCGCCGTCTGGCTGAGCGCCGGACGGGCACCCGGCATGGCGACTTGTACGTCACCCTGCGGCTCGCCATGCAGAAGTTGGGTTCCGATACGGGCTGCCCGGAGTTGGCCTTACCCGCGCTCGGCAGTTTCCTGTTTTCACCCACAGCCATGCCCGATATCGAGCGTTGCGATATCGCCAATCACGACCTGCTCGATGCCGTGCGCGCGTTGGCGGTGACGGTGGCTGACGGTGCGTTGCGAAGCGTTGACTACAAGAACCTGGGTGCCGAAGAACTGGGCAGCGTTTACGAGTCGCTATTGGAACTGCGCCCCGAATTGAACTTGGACGCGCCGTCTTTTGGCTTGACGACCGCCAGCGGGCACGAACGGAAGACATCGGGCAGCTACTACACGCCGACCAGTCTGATCGACTGCCTGCTTGACACGGCACTGGAACCGGTGCTCGATGAAGCCGCGCGGCAGCCAGATGCCGAGGCCGCTATCTTGAGGCTAAAGGTGGTTGACCCGGCCTGCGGCAGCGGCCACTTCCTCATCGCAGCCGGTCACCGCATCGCGAAGCGCCTTGCCGCTGCCCGGACCGGCGATGAGGAACCGTCACCCGAAGCGGTTCGTAGAGCTCTCCGGGACGTCATGGGTCATTGCGTCTATGGAGTCGACGTCAATCCAATGGCAGTGGAACTGTGTAAGTTCAATCTTTGGTTGGAGGCGCTCGACCCCGGTAAGCCGCTTTCCTTCTTGGAGCACCGAATCCAACCTGGGAACAGCCTCTTGGGGACAACGCCAGCCCTGCTCTCGAAAGGACTTCCGGACGACGCGTTCATTCCCATCGAGGGCGACACCAGGGAAGCCTGTACGAAGTGGAAGAAAGTGAACAAGAGCGAACGCGCTGCGTGGGAGAAGAAGCAGCAATGGCTTGCTCTGGACGCACCTTGGAACAAGCTCGGTGCTTTCGCCCAGGGGTTGATGGCGCTTGACAGCTTAGCCGATGATTCCATTGATTGCGTTCGCGAAAAGGAACGGCTTTACCAAGAAGCGGTGGCGTCCAGTAATTACCTGGACGGCAAGTTCATGGCCGACGCTTGGTGCGCCGCATTCGTCTGGAGGAAAGATAGCCTCACCGACTTTCCCATCACTGAAGAACTCCTCCGCCAGATTGAACGGAATCCGCGTGCTTTCGTGAGCGACAAGAAGGTGATGACCGGAGAGGTACTCCACCTAGCTGAGAAATACCGATTCTTCCATTGGCATCTGGCCTTTCCGGATGTGTTTCGTTTGCCGCCACCCGATGAGAAGCCCGCAAACGAGGAGATGGGCTGGAGTGGCGGTTTTGACGTGGTGCTGGGGAACCCGCCATGGGAGCGCATCAAGCTCCAAGAGAAAGAGTGGTTCGCGGCGCGCCGACCGGATATCGCTAACGCTCCGAACGCGGCCGCCCGACGCAAAATGATCGCAGCGCTGGCGACTGATGCCCCGAACCTTCTTAGGATGTTCCAAGAAGAACTCCGCCGGGTTGAAGGCGAGGCACACTTCGTCCGCTTTAGCGGGCGCTACCCATTGTGCGGCCAAGGTGACGTGAATACGTATGCGGCGTTCGCGGAGACCAACCGGAACCTCGTCAGTATGGCAGGGCGGGTTGGCTGCATCGTGCCGTTGGGTATCGCCTTGGACATGACGACAAAGGACTTCTTTCAGGCCGTGGTTGATGGCAACGAGCTTGTTAGTCTTCACGGCTTCGAGAATGAGGAGTTCATATTCCCGGCAGTTCATCACTTCACGAAGTTCTGTCTCCTTACCTTGTCAGGCAAGGCCCGTCCTCACAAGTCATCGGACTTTCTGTTTTTCGCTCGACAGACCGGTGCCATCCTGGAAGAGGATCGGCACTTCACGTTGACGGCTGCGGACATAGCTTTGCTCAATCCGAATACTCGAAACTGCTGTACGTTTAGAAGTAAGAAGGATGCTGAGATTACCAAGAAGATCTGTCAGAATGCCCCGATTCTCATCAGGGGCTCGGCACCCGACGGAAATCCGTGGCAAATCTCATTCCTCCGTATGTTTGACATGGCCAGCGACTCCCGCTGTTTTTTCGTGGACCAGGATCGCATCCCTGGATCGGAGGAACCAAGCACTGAATTGGTGTTGCGATCGGGAGGCGAGAGCTACTTGCCTCTATACGAGGGCAAGTTCATCTGGCAGTTCAACCATCGTTTCAGCGGCTACGGGACGCGATCAGATGAGAGAGGGCACCGGGTTTTGCCGGAATCGACGGATGACTTTCTGAGAGACCCCACTGCAGTCGTCAGTGCTTACTACCGCGTCCGCGCTAAAGAGGTCGAATCCCGAGTTCCCTCTGGGTGGAAGCATAGGTGGCTGATGGGGTGGCGTGATGTTACAACTGCGGTCACGGAGCGGACAGTCGCAGCTACAGTAATGCCTCTGGTTGCAGTTGGACATACGTGTCCGTTGCTCTTCCCGATGACAGCTGCAGCAGGCCTGGCTGCCGGTCTTCTGGCGAACCTCAACTCGCTGCCGTTAGACTACGTCGCCCGTCAGAAGCTAGGCGGGATACACCTGACGTACAGCATACGTGAGCGTTACGTGAACCCCATCTTGTGAGCAGCGGCGTCCTGGTTCACAGTTGAGGTATGGGACAGCCTAAACCCGAGGTACGGTCCAGGTAGAACAGCCTGATATTGGAGCAAAGCGGAAGCGGCCAGACCATCTTGGCGTTTTGCCGGGAGCGCGGCCTTACCACATCGACGTTCTATACCTGGAGGAAGCGATTGCGCGGCTCCGCCGCCGA
>Ga0182027_10002241_pt1 | contig 31551 bp, 36 predicted proteins | sample 712E1DmetaG_FD_121300 | JGI IMG/M metagenome (GOLD analysis project Ga0182027, IMG submission 121300) | Permafrost microbial communities from Stordalen Mire, Sweden - 712E1D metaG (Illumina Assembly) | ecosystem: Environmental > Terrestrial > Soil > Wetlands > Permafrost | place: Sweden...
AATTTGGGCCTTTAGCTCAGTTGGTAGAGCGCTTCATTTGTCCCGCTTGGCGGGATCCCGCTGCGGCGGGACAATGATTTAATAATTTGGGCCTTTAGCTCAGTTGGTAGAGCGCTTCATTTGCAATGAAGAGGTCAGCGGTCCGAATCCGCTAAGGTCCACCAACGCGGTCCTGCTATGGCGGGACAATGAAGAGGTCAGCGGTCCTGCGCCGAAGGCGCACCCGTCCTTGGCGAACAATCCATTAAGTTCCGTAAATAGTAAAGGCTGGGAAATCTTTTAAAGACCGTTTCCTGGCGGTTTTTGTTTGACTTTTTTAATAATTGCTTTTAGTATCGACTAACGGATATACAGGAGAAATACGATGATGGAGAAAAGCATGTTATCGATTGATAGGGTGGTACTTTGCCCTCTCACGGGGAAGGATATTGCGCTGAGAGAAGTTTTGGCTTCTTGCGGAGCTTGCTTGCGAGAAGTGTGTGATGTAAGAAAAGAAACTTTTACGTGTGAATATCTTGCCGTTGTGGCAATTGTAGCTTATTGCGTCCAATGCCCGGGCAGGAAAAACGGTTGCCCGGTATTGGATAGATAGCATGGCATTATTAACAGCCTGGATGTTCTTGGTTATATCGCATACTTGAGTGCGATTTTTTTATAAAGGGCGAATAAGGTGGCTTGTTTTTGGGGTTGGCTATGTGATATTATTGGTTTATTGATGTATATACACTTGTATATACATATGTATATATTAAAATTTGTAAAACTATGAGCCGGAAAACTTCGGAAAAAAATATCCGCAAAATCATGCGTTTAGGTAAGGCGTCGCTGGCGATAACCATCCCCAAAGATTTTCTCCTGGAACTAGGCTGGCGCGAAGCGCAAAAAGTAGTAGTAAAAAAGCGCGGCAAAACCATCGTCATAGAAGACTGGAAAGAATAATAGGGATGCGTTCGCAAAGGGGTTTACCCTGAGCCCGCCGAAGGGTAGTCGCCCTATTTTGGGCGAACCTCGCCAAAGGCGGGCCGGGCTCGAATTGGGCTCTGGCCAACGCATTTTAGCCGCAGGTGGGGGTATAAGGGGTATTTAAAGCATTTAAAATAATAGCGGAAAGACCCTTGTTCCACATAGTTTTTGGGAACAAGTAATTAAGAAAGACATTGATAAGATGATAAATAAGGCTATTGATTGCTTAGGAGATAACGCCGGAATAATTCCGCAAGTTGATCCGCGAAAATGCGCCAAAAAGCACGTTGTCGCAATCATTGAAAAGAACGGGAAATATTATGTGGGCAGTGACTGGTGTCGAAATCCGCAGAAAAAATGTCCGCGGTTGCCTGGCGAGGACTATTCCAAATGCAAAACAATCTGCAAACAGGATGGCCATGCGGAACTTGACGCTATAAAACACGCCAAAAGCGATACTAAGGGGGCGATATTGTATCTTATCGGGCACGACCATTGTTGCGAATCTTGCCTTACGGCCATAGAAAAAGCGGGCATCAAAACGGTTATTTTTAACAAATTTCCAGCAGCATATAAAAAGATCGTTGGGGTTGGTTGAAGCCGACTCACAAAAAGGTTAAATTAAGATAAGGTATAGTCAAAATCTTTTGGAGATGCGGAGGTATTTATTAAAAAAATAGCAAAAAATTGCGAAAGCGATGCAACTAAAATTTTCAAAAATAAAAGTCATAGATCTTTTTTGCGGAATAGGAGGGCTTACTCACGGCCTTGTCAAATCTGGATTGGATGTTATTGCGGGGATAGACAATGACGATTCCTGCAAATTTGGATATGAATACAACAATCCGGCAAGATTCATCCACAGAGACATTGCCCAAGTTACTGCATTGGAAATAAATGAATTGTTCGGAAAGGAAAAGGGAACGATAAGAGTTTTGGCTGGTTGCGCGCCGTGCCAGCCGTTTTCAAAATTGAACCTTAACGAAGTCACCGAAAAACAGCTTGAACCTTTAGGAAAATTCGCCCGCTTGATAGGAGAAGTTAAACCCGACATAGTTTCGATGGAAAACGTAAGCAATCTTGCAAATTCGGAAAAATATCCTATATTCAAGACATTTCTAGTCGCACTTGAATCTAACGGTTACAAATACAAATACGAAATAGTCAATGTTTCCGAATATGGCATACCTCAAAGAAGAAGAAGGCTTGTCCTTCTTGCTTCAAGGTTTGGCGAGATTTCATTGATAAAAAGAACTCATTTGAACGGGAAGGTAACCGTACGCGATGTAATAAGCGATCTTGATCCGTTGAAAGACGGGGAATCAAGCGGAAAAGACCCCCTTCACAGAGCCAGAAAATTAAGCTACAAGAACCTTGAGAGAATAAAAGCCACTCCCCACAACGGCGGGAGTTCCAAATCTTGGTCGGAAGAATTGAAATTGGAATGCCACAAGAAGGAGACGGGGAAAACATACAGTGGTACGGTTTACGGCCGTATGCGTTGGGATGAACCCGCTCCCACGATGACTACTCAATGCGTCGGCCTGGGAAACGGTCGTTTCGGCCACCCCGAACAGGATCGAGCCATCAGTTTGCGGGAAGCGGCAATATTCCAAACGTTCCCGAAAAATTACGTTTTTTCCGACCCGACCCGACCAATAGTAACCGCGCAAGTGGCGAAATTTATCGGTAACGCCGTGCCAGTAAGGCTCGGTTTTATAATAGGAAAAAGTATTCAATCTCATGTCGAGCAATATGCCGGAAGATAAATTTACATTTAATATTTCTTTAAGCGTTTTGGATCATTTGGGAAGGAATTTGTACAGAAGCTTCGCCACCGTACTTGGCGAAGCTATTTCTAATTCTTGGGATGCCGATGCGAAAAACGTTTGGATTTATATAGACAGCGACAAAAACAATTTTTTTATCAAAGATGATGGCCTTGGTATGAACGCTGGAGATTTTCAAAATAAATTTTTGAAAATAGGCTATTCGAAACGAAAGGAAGGCGAATCCATTTCCCCCAAGGGCAGACCATATATTGGTAGGAAGGGCATAGGAAAGCTAGCCCTTTTATCTTGCGCGGAAAAAATCGTGGTAATTTCAAAGGTCAAGGGAGGCGATTACGTGGGCGGAACCATTGATAATTCTGGGTTGGATGAAGCCATAAACGACGATTTAACGCCTCAACAATATCCGTTGGGAAAGTGGGATATAAATATATTCGATAATTTGGTAAAAGATCACGATCAAGGCACAATTATATACTTCGGAAATGTCAAAGACGGAATAAGAAACAGTTTGGATTTTTTGAAAAAAATAATTGCGTTGTATTTTAGATTTTCGTTGCTTGACGATTCTTTTGACATTTTCATCGATAATGAAAAAATAACCCTTGATTGTCTTAACGAACTTGCTGAAAAGACTCAGTTTCTTTGGAACATCAACAGCCTTGATGATCCGTATATAAACGAGAAACTCGTAAACCTTGAAGAACCCGCAAAACAAATCAAGATGAGTGAAAACGTCAAAGGGTTTGTGGCTTCGGTTGATAAGCCAAGCAATCTTAAAATAACCTCCACCGATGAAAGGGCCGGAGTTGATCTTTTCGTGAATGGACGGTTGCGCGAAAAAGACATTTTAAAACATATCCCTACCGCGAGAGTGGCGGAAAATTATTTTTACGGCCAAATCCATTTTGACGAATTGGACGACGACAAAGACAGGTTTACGAGCAGCCGAGAAGGTATAGTGGCGGACGATTCGAAATACAAAGAATTTTTGGACAATTTCAGGAAAAAAATCTTGGAGATCGTGGCGAATTGGGATGAATTGAGAAGAAACCACAGGGAAGACGGCGATCCGGAAAATGAAAATATCTCGAAAAAACGGAGGAAATCTATTGAGTTGTACAATGCGGTTTCCCAAGAGTATAATTTGCCTTCGGGTTCCGCAAACAGGAGGGAAATCGAAGATTGGGTCGGTGCTTTGAGCGAAGACGCCGCGTTCAATGTTGAATCTTACGCAGAATGTTTCATTTCCGAAAATTTGGTTAGAAAGTATATCCGCAAAAAAAGCCTCCCAACGTCAAGCGTTGCTCAAACTGAAATTGACCAATGGAAAAGAAATGAAGTCGTCCAAAAGCAAGACGCAAATATAAGCATAGATATTAGAAGAAATAATGACGATTTGAATTATTTGGATATGTCTTTCCTTGTAAGGCAGGCAGATGCGGCAGGTTCTCAAACCACCCTTTGCAACGATGCCAAAGAATATAGACCGATTAGAAACGCGGTTGCGCATACCGCCTTGTTAACGAATGAAGCAAAACGGAAATTGACGACAGTTTATGAAAATATTAAGGGAAGAATAAAAAATCTATTATCAAGCAACGTCCAACCATAATTTATTTTTTCCAAAAAAATTTAGTGAATTATTTTGTCGCAGATTTGCTAAAAATCAAAACATTAGATCACTCGAAAATTCAGGCTTGGATTAAGCGTTATTTTTATGGTCTTGGCTATTATTCCCGGACCGAAAAAGAGGTTTGGCGGAACTGGAAGGGGCGGATTGGTGTGTTCGCACAAAAGGAGAACTATACGGTCGGGATTGAAGTCGATCACGGATCAATCCGGCTGAACTCAATTGAAAAGTTAAACGCACTTAAACCGTCTTTGGCGGTTTTTGTTTTAAGGGGGCCGTTTTTGTTGATTGTGGTTTTCTCGGATATAATTATGGTGTGATGCAAAATTATGAGCGGCAAAACTAAAACGAAGCTGGATGATTTCGGCATGGTGATCAATCAGATCAGGCAGAGGCCCAAAGAAAGGCTGGCGATATTCAAGGCGCTGTCTTTGAGCCAGCAGGCGCAGGCTTGTTTGGGGTTGAGCAAGTATCTTGTTTACGATATTCTTTCGGCCATCCCCGACAAAGACGTTGTCTTGATCCTTGAGTATCTGGATCCCGACGAGATCACCGATATCCTCCAGCTTTTTTCGACCAAAAAACGCGAATATCTTTTGCGGGCGATGAGCGATGAGATAAAAGAGTCGGTCCAAAAGCTTATCAAGTTTGACCCCGAGACCGCGGCCGGGTTAATGGACATTGATTACATCCAGGTCAACGAAGACGACAGTATTTTTTCGGTCGCCAAGCAGTTTAAGGTCCACGAAAAAAGGACGGGCCGCCTGCCCACGATCATAGTTTTAAAAATGAACGGCGAATTGTCGGGGTATCTGCCGGGGCATGAGCTGGGATTCGCCTATCCCAAAGACAAGGCCAAAAAATACGTCCATAAAATCATTACTATCCCGCATTCCGCGTCCAAGGACGAGGTGGCCGAACTTTTCCGAAATTATCCCCATTCAAAAATGGCGGTGTTGGGCGCTGCTGGCCAGGTTATGGGAATTATTTATTCCGACGATGTTTTGCGCCTGCTGCGCGAGCAGGAGTCCGACTCGCTCTATAATTTTGCCGGCGTTTCCAAGGAAGAAAGCGTGCTTGACGGAGCCGCCGATAAAGTAAGATTTCGTTATAAGTGGCTGATAATCAATTTGGGCACGGCATTCTTGGCGTCTTTTGTTGTCAGTCTTTTCGGTTCAACGATTTCAAAATATGTTTTGCTGGCTGTTTACATGCCCATCATCGCCGGGATGGGCGGCAATGCCGCCACACAGACGATGGCGGTGATGGTTAGGGGACTTGCCTTCAAACAAATAGACTTGAAATCTCCATTTAACGCTCTCAGGAAAGAAGTTTTGGCCGGAGCGGTCAATGGCATAATCAATGGTATCATTGTCGCCCTGGTGGTCATTATTATCAATCATGACCTGATGATCGCCCTTATCTTGGCTATGGCGATGGTAATAAATTTGATTGTTGCCGGTTTTTTTGGAACGCTGATCCCGCTGGTCATGAAAAGGTTGGGCAAGGATCCGGCTTCGTCGGCGACGATATTTATAACCACGGCCACCGACGTTCTGGGATTTCTGGCCTTTTTGGGATTGGCAAAATTGTTGCTTCCTTAATCGCTTTTTTAGTTTGCCGTGAACTATCCGTTGCGTGATCTTTTGCGGCTTGACTTTCGATACAAAATCAGTTGCAATGAGGTAATAACTCCTTGGGTGGGGAGCGGTGATCTTGGTTAGATCCCGTCACAATAATAAACAGGTTTAAAAATATGATATTGGATTGGTCAACGATAACGCTTCAGGCGTTCCAAAACGTTTGGCAGGGGACAGTTGAGTTCTTGCCCAAACTTATCATCGGTTTGGTGGTGTTTATTTTGGGCTGGCTGATTTCTTCGGGTATCGGCAAGATCGTTGCCCGGATATTGCGGCAGATCAGCTTCGATAAAATTTTTGAGCGGTCGGGTTGGCGCCAGGCATTGGAGGGTGCGGACATCAAAGTTAGTCCGTCGGAATTCGTCGGCGCCATCATTAAATGGATATTGGTGATAGTTTTTTTGATGGTGTTTGTGGAGATTCTCGGGTTTGGCCAGTTTGCGGTGTTTTTGTCGGGCGTGATCGTTTGGCTGCCCAACGTGGTGATCGCGGCGGCCATTTTCGTGGTGGCGATCATCGTGGCCGATATTTTGGAGAAGATCCTCAAATCGTCGGTCAGGAAATTGGAGATCAAATACAGCGAAGTACTGGGAGCGATCGTTAAAGGCGCGATCTACGTTTTCGCGACTTTCGCGATCTTGGCCCAATTGAATGTTGCTTCCGAGATCATCAACACGATGGTCACGGGATTTGTGGGCATGCTCGCCCTGGCTTTTGGCTTGGCTTTTGGCTTGGGCGGCAAAGATGTCGCGGCCGAAATTTTGCGAAGCCTAAAAAACAAACTCACCGAAAAGTAGGGCATAATATCGAATCTCGCAAAAGAAGGGTCTCTTAAAGCCCTTCTTTTTTCGTTTAATCATCCAATTTGACAGGGTTTTAGCGAAAATGATAGCGACAAAATACCAAACAAAATACCATGGCAAAAATAATAAAATTACAATTGACGTAATAGCGGTAATGATGCAAAAGGGGCTTGCCGAAATTCATGAAATAATGGGAAAAATCCGCGAAGATTTAAATCAAAAATCCGACAAAGCGGATATTGATTTGGTTCTCAAGACGAAGGCTGATAAATCGGATATCGACTTGGTTTTGGCTCGCATTAAATTGCTGGGTGATAAAATTGATGAGAATCGCAACGTACAAATTCCGTAGGAATTTTACGTTGCTGGAACGTAGAATTTGTTTGAAATTCGTACGTTCCGCGCTGACCAATACAAATTGAAAAGCCACGCAGACAAGCACGAAAAATAGTATCACCAGGCCGCCACGCTAAGCGTGGCAAAGGGACGCTAAGCGTCCCGCGCAAAAGCTTGGCATCAAACTGGAAAATTAAACCATTTCAATCCGCAATTCCAAAAGAGGGGAAAGCTCTCTTTTTTAGTTTACGCAAATTGGAAAAAAGAAAAACGTAATCGGGATTTGCGTTTTTCGTCTCTTTTGATATATTCAGAATACAAGATAATGATAAAAAAGATGGCTTCTGTTAAAAAAATTACGCTAGGCGAAAAACAAAAAATAATTTCACTGATCAAGCTTTTCCCAAAAAAAATCAGTGTAACGATCCATCGTTCCGAGGATGGGGGTTTTTATGCGGAATTAAATGATTTTGACGGTTGCGTTACGGAAGGCGATACGCTTTCCGAATTGATTGAAATGATAAATGATTGCTTGAGAACATATTTTGACGTTCCGCTTAAATACTTGCAATTTATGCCCAGTTATCTGCCTTCGGTTGGTTTGGCGCAGGAATTTAATATTTTTCCGGCTGATGATGGCATTAAGGAAAAAACGGTTAAGTTTGTAAAATGAAATCGCAAAATGTTAAAATCACCGATTGTTCTTGCGCCGATATCGTCAAAATCGCTCAAAATTGCGGTTTTATCGTAGAGCAGGGCGGCAAGCATTGCAAGGTAATGGATTTCGCCGGGCGATTTATAGTGCCGATTCCACGCCATAATCACGTAAAAAGAGAAACCGCAAAATCAATTTTTAAGAAGCTCATAGAGCATGGCGCAAATATAGAAATTTGTTGAGCGTCGCTATGTTACTCAAAAGATCGGCATCAAACTGGAAAATTAAATTGTTCCAATCCGTAATTTCAAAAGAGGGAGCAACTTCCTCTTTTTTAGTTTACGCAAATTGAAAATTTAGTTCGCGCAATTTGACAAAATTTAAAAAATACTTGATAATATTTCGGTATGTTCCTCTAATCCAGAGGATGCATTACAAAAAAGAGGTATAAATATGGAAATTGAAGCGCAATCTGGATCGGATCCCAGAATCAGGTCTGTGGCTGAAGTGTTGTTGGAAGTTATGTTTTTATTTAACCAAGAAACCAAGGAGTATTTTGTGCAACCCTTGCTCTATGCCTTGGTTCTCTGCAAAGAAATTACTCCAGATAGTAGTATCAAGGCCATTGCCACAGCTCGCGCTAGTTATTGCCAATGTTGTTATAATCAAATTAAGGGTGGCCCGGCTTAGATGATTATTGCTTTACAGCAATAAAGGTGATAGGGAAAGAATTTGGTTTCAGCGATCAACTAAAGGAAATAGTTGCAAGCGTTGCTGTGCAGCTGCCTTCCTCTCTGAACAAAAAAGCAAGGCGCGTTGATATGGCCCATGCTTTATTTGACACAAGGGTATAATCCCCGCGTGTAAAAAGGCCTTTGCTGTGGCCTTATTTTTTTAAAAAAGGTTGTAGCGTCTGGCGGATTTTGCTGACCTTGACACAGATTTTGGTTCTGATATACTGACTGTGTTATGCAGAAGAACAGAAATAACACACATACAATCAGCGGCTGACCTTCTGCTTTTTGCAGTTTTGGCCAGGCCGCTCAAAAGCGGTTTTTTTGTTGGATGGCGAGTAAGGGGAGGTTCATAGACAACTAAATAGTATTTCGTTTACCGGTCAAATCCTACATCGAAATTGGCCGGTAATCCAAAAGTCTTTCAATTTAGTAAAACAATGAATCGATTTCTCGCTTCGCAGCGGTGCGAGGCGAAATTCGAAGTTATTCATTGCTAGCCAAGGTAATGTTTATAGGCGGATGGTGGATGCCTTGGGAGTGAGCGGCGAAGAAGGACGCGGCGTGCCTGCGAAAAGCCTGGGGGAGGTGGTAAGCAACCTTTGATCCCGGGATGTCCGAATGGGGAAACCCTTACCGATGTTGAATCGGTAAACCTGCCCGTAAGGGCAAGGAGCAAACCTGCGGAAGGGAAACATCTCAGTACGCAGAGGAAAAGAAAAAAACGCACCGCAAGGTGCGAACATTCTCTTAGTAGCGGCGAGCGAAAAGAGAGGAGCCCAAACCTGTTTGTATTTCTCCCATGATTGGTATTGAGTTTTAAGTAATGAGTTATTGAGTCTTACTCAACACTCATCAACTAATTTACTCATTTACTAATTATCGGTGAAATACAAGCGGGTGTTGTAAGGTGAAGATGCTCTCCGGCGTAAGCTGGGGACAAAGCCTATCAATTTGTAATCTGGCTAGTCGAAGCACCCTGGAAAGGGGCGCCACAGCGGGTAATAGCCCCGTAGACGAAAACCATTACAAGCTTTGAATCTTCATTCTTGAGTACCTCGGGAAACGACAGTCCTGAGGGAATCCGGCGGGACTATACCGCCAAGGCTAAATACGTCTCACTCACCGATAGTGTACAAGTACCGCGAGGGAAAGGTGAAAAGTAGGGGGGTGACCCCGGTGAAATAGATCCTGAAACCATCACGCTTACAAAGACTCGGAGTCCCGCCTCTGGCGGGATGACGGGGTGCTTTTTGTAGAACGAGCCAACGAGTTTAATTTATCAGTTAGTCTAAGCGTCTCTGACGCGAAGGCATAGGGAAACCAAGTCTGAATAGGGCGGATCCCCGCAAGGGGGTACTGATGGGTTAAGACCCGAAGCCAAGGCGAGCTTGCCATGACCAGGTTGAACCCTGCCGAAAGGCGGGGGAAGGACCGAACCGGTTGACTGTGCAAAATCTTCGGATGAGTCGTGGTAAGAAGTGAAAAGCTAATCGAGCTTGGTAATAGCTGGTTCTCTCCGAAATAACTTTAGGGTTAGCGTCATGCGTTAGTTTTTCGGCGGTAGAGCACTGAAAAAAATATCGTGGGGAAACTCAGATATTTTTATCAAACTCCGAATGCCGGAAAATCTGCATGGCAGTAAGACTACGAGCGCTAAGGTCCGTGGTCGAGAGGGGAAAAGCCCAGACCTTCGTCTAAGGTCCCTAAATTAAGCTAAGTGCAAAACAAGGATGTGGAATTCCTCAGATAGCTAGGAGGTTAGCTCAGAAGCAGCTATCCTTTAAAAAGTGCGTAATAGCTTACTAGCTAAGGAGTTCTGCGCCGTAGATACACGGGGCTCAAGCTTAATACCGAAGACAAGGATTTCTCCCGCCGGAAGGCTGGGAGAAATGGTAGGAGAGCGTTCCCATCGCATTGAAGCCGGATCGTAAGAGACGGTGGAGCGTTGGGAAGTGAGAATGTTGGCATTAGTAACCGCAATGCAGGTGAGATCCCTGCACACCGAAAACCCAAGGTTTCCTTGACAATGGTGATCAGTCAAGGGTGAGGCGATCCTAAGGCATAGCCGAGAGGCGTAGCCGATGGACTATCTGGTTAATATTCCAGACCTTCCGTTATGCACCAAAAGAAGTGACGGAGCTTAGTAATTTGGGCAAGTTATTGGATTCTTGTTGGCAATCTGATTGTTTTGAGCCGCAAGGCAAGGGATGAAAGGATTGTCGAAATGCTCTGGTTCGCCAAGGCAAATTCAAACCAGCAAGCTTCCCAGAAAACCATTTTTTGGGCTTATCATAACGGAAATCGTACCGTAAACCGACACAGGTGGGTTGGCGCGAAACCGCCAAGGTGAACGAGTGAAAGTTCGTGAAGGAACTAGGCAAACAAGTAGGCGTAAGTTAGCAATATGCCTTTCCCCCGAACGCAAGTGAGGGGGACGCAGCGAAGGATTCTCAGGCGACTGTTTACCAAAAACACAGGTCCCTGCTAAACTCGTAAGAGGAAATATAGGGGCTGAGACCTGACCAGTGCCCGTGTGTTAAAGCTGGCGGTTGTTTTTTCCGCAAGGAGGGAACAGCTGACTGGTCTAAGCCACGGGTGAACGTCCGCGGTAACTCTGACCGTGTTAAAGTAGCGTAGTCCCTTGTCGCGTAAGTTGCGACCCGCATGAAAGGTATAACGATCTGAGAACTGTCTCCACGAATTACTCGGTGAAAATGTAATGGAAGTGAAGATACTTCCTACCTGCGGCTAGACGGAAAGACCCCGGAAGCTTTACTGTAGGGTGATATTGAGTTTTGAATTTTAATGCGTAGTGTAGTGGTGAGGATTTGAGGTCTCGTTTTCGGACGGGGCTGATCCGACAATGAAACAACCATCTTTGAAGTTCATCATTCTAATCCGTGAGGTGACAGTTTCACTCGGGCAGTTTAAGTGGGGCGCTTGCCTCCTAAAATGTAACGGAGGCGTTTAAAGGTCGGCTAAGTACGGATGGAAATCGTACATGTTGGGTAAAGCCATAAGCCGGCTTAACTGCAAGGCGGGTATGCCGCGCAGGTGCGAAAGCAGAACTTAGTGAACCGATGCTGGTTATTAGAATCGGCAGAGATCATCAAACAAAAGTTACTCCGGGGATAACAGGCTAGTACGACCCACGAGTCCATATCAACGGTCGTGTTCGGCACCTCGATGTCGGCTCATCATAGCGCGGGGGTGGAGAAGCTCCCAAGCGTCCGGCTGTTCGCCGGTTAAAATGGTACGTGAGCTGGGTTCAGACCGTCGCGAGACAGGTCGGTCCCTATCTACCGCAGGCGTTAGAGTCTTGAGGAGAGTCGACCCTAGTACGAGAGGACCGGGTTGAACTGACCTCTGGTGTACCAGTTGTTCCGCCAGGAGCATCGCTGGGTAGCTAAGTCGGGAATCGATAAGAGCTGAAAGCATCTAAGCTCGAAGCCAACTCCAAGATTAGGACTCTTAGCATCCTTGAAGACCACAAGGTTGATAGGCTGCAGGTGTAAGGCCAGCAATGGCTTCAGCCGAGCAGTACTAATATGCGATCAAAACGCCTTGGTTAGCGATGAATAACTTTGAACAATTGAAAAGACTTTAGTTAGTAAATCGTGCGCAGTGTAAGGAGACTATACTGATGGTGCTCCACCTGTTCCCATCTCGAACACAGAAGTGAAATCCATCAAGGCCGATGATAGTCGCAAGGCGAAAGTAGGTAGTCTTCTTACAATGCGCGCGATTTGAGAAGAAATACATGAAAAATTACGAAAGAAAACAACTTGTGTTTTTCTTTTTTAGCCCATCTCAAAACCTGGGAATTTTTCATTTGAATTAATCTTTACTAGCAATTTAGAGTCAAACGGCAAATTCTCAGGCAATGAGAATTTTTTTGTATGTGAGCCTGAATAGTTCGTTAACAGAAAAAGAGGTATTAGGAATGGTAAAAATCAGCATCCGTGCCGTTATTGCGGCAAGATTAGAACGTTTGGGGATTGATGGACAAAGCGCGCAGGATATTTTGGGCACGATAGAAAATTATGTCGGCCAGGATATCCCGATAGAAACCGCAAAGTTGAGGATCCGACTGATAAAAAATATCTTTATGGATCTTGGCCTTGTCGAGGCGCTAACAGATATCGATGAAATCATCGCGTCATTGGTTGTTGAAGGTGATGGAAAATGGTTATAGAGCGTGGTATTAAGGTGAAGGGCTATGACGAAATTAAAACAAACCTGGAAAAGAAATTTAGTCGGAATAACCGCGTAAGTAAAAAGGTGCGCGGACTCATCTTGGACAGTGTTGCTGACATCGCGGGACGTGTAGTCCCGTACGGAAGTAAATGGGAGCGAATGGAAAAGATTAGCAAGATAATCACTGACAATGATAACCTAGGGATACGTTTATATCCCTGCGATATTTTTGCAATGATTTTTTGCAAAGAGGACCATGGATCAATTGTCGGTAATTGGGGCGAAAGAAATGCGATTTGATCCGATAAGGAGTTGACTCAGAGTGAAGAAAATTAGAGGGTATCGTGAAATTGCGGAAGACTTGGAACGTCATTTCGGCGGAATAGATGGCATGGATGAAAGGAAAGCTCGAGAACTGCGTCGGCTTATCAAACTTAAACTTGTTGATATCGCCGGCCAAACAATCTCGGACACATCTGCCGCGGCACGGCTTGCTTGCATAGCCGATATATTTAGAAGTGATTGGCTTAAGGCGGCAAGATCCCGTTGCGTTGGCAGCTGTCTTATGCGAGGATTTAAGCTGAAAGACCTACAATCAATTATCGTCGAGAGCGAAAGGAGTAGTAATGAATGAAAAAAATATTGCCGTACAGGAAGATCGTGACTAATGTTGACCGCGAATTGGTAACCCTTGGGAATTGGTACGCCAAGGAAAGAAAGCATGCAAGTGCGGCCATTTGTCAAAGTATTCTTCAGGTAGTTGGTGAAGAGATCTCGGACGGTTGCGCCGCCAAAAGAGTTCGGAAAATTATGAAAATCATTTTAAGATATGATTTTCATGTCGGTATTTCCGATTTTTCGAATTTTGTTTCCGAAGAGAGGTTAAAAAAAGCCGTTGAAAATCTGATCTTTGACCAAGAGGGTGAGCTGCGATGAAGGAAGCAAGGAGTTTCGTAGAAATTAAAGAGCGTGTGGAAATAATATTTCATCGCGACAACGAATCGAGCATCGAGTTGCGCCGGCGCGTATTAGAATCCATAAATGATATCGCCGGACAAAAGGTTACGGAGTCTACGGCGAACGGACGGATTGAAAAGATATATGGAATAATTCAAAAACGCGATAATTTAGGCATTTCTTTGGCCCGCGAAGGTATTAGAGACATAATATTTCTGGATGAAATCGAGCTTCGAGTCGCGGACATCAAAAGGCAAAGCGAATGGGAGAGAAGAGAAAAAGGAGAGCGTGACACTTGGTCAATAAATCATCCGTATGGAAACTACATTTAACAGGCAAAGAATTTTGCGCGATACTTTAGCTACCAAACACTTGGTAGCTTTTTTTATAAGCTATAGTAGGCGTCTCAAATTTCTGCACATAATTTGGTGATTTTCATCTTAATTTCAGCTATCAGAATGTTTAATAATGACCATAAAACCTCAAGTATCTAATTCTTGCTATAGCAAGAATTAGATACTAATGATAATGTATCAAAAAGTATTCAAAAAATATTTTAGATTAGACGTTTTTAATCCACATTATCGTTTAGGCGGAACCAATTTTTTCAACCATTACTAATTTTTTTATTACCTTATGGAAATTAAAAGAGGGGAGGCGGTTAGGGCAATTATGAATGTTTTGTTGCTTGGCGGGGCTGTCGCGATTGCCGCGACGTCGCCCTATTTTGGGATAAGACTGTACCGAAGTTTTGCGCGCAACGCGGCGCGGCGGCGCGAAATTAGCGAAGGGGATAAAAATAAATTTCGCGGCGCCTTTTATTATTTAAATAAGAAGGGGTATATTGCCGCCGAATACAGGGGCCAGCAATTATATATTTCTCTTACCAAAGAGGGGAGAAAGCGAGCCGGAAAATATAAGATTGACGACCTTAAGATCAAAAAACCCAAGGTTTGGGATAAAAAATGGCGGATTTTGATCTTTGATATTGCCGACAAGCAAAAAATAAAAAGAGAAGCATTGCGCGGGAAACTAAAAGAGCTGTCTTTGTATCAACTGCAGAAAAGCGTTTGGGTTTATCCCTACGATTTCAAGAAAGAAATGGCGCTTCTCCGCGATTTTTTCGGATTAACCGGTGCCGAAATGAAAGTCATTACCGCTTCCGAAATAGAAAACGACAAATTAATTAGAGATTATTATAAGCTAAGTTAGTATCTAAATTTTGCTATAGCAAAATTTAGATACTTTAATGCTGGAATATCGCGGCGAGATTATATTGGAAGTGTTTCACCCGTTCCCAGCCCGAGCACAGAAATGAAATCCATCAAGACTCTCCTTCGCCAAGCCTTCGGCGGGTAACACCGATGATAGTCGCAAGTCTGTCCTGAGCGAGTAAAGCGAGTCGAAGGGGCGAAAGCGGGTAACCTTCTTACAAAAACCTCAAGTCCCCGGATGTTTTTTTGTTTACTCGCCATCGAAGAACGTACCGGCCTTTAGGCCGGAGTGCTTTCCGATAGAATTAAAAATGTTGATGGAAGTTCAGCCGCCGGGGGTCTTGCCTATAGGTCTTTTTTTTGGTTACAATCAAATAATAATTGGATATCATTATGGAAATAAATAAACCCGAAAAAGAAGTTCCATTCGTTGAAGCTGATTTAAAAATAATAAAGCCAACCGGGAAACATTATATGATTAGAATTGACGAACCGGTCAGCAGTGAACAGTCTTACGCATACGACAAAGCTATAAATGAAATGGCCGATGAGGGCGCAAAAAAAATGAATGTATTTCATCAGGTCGGATCGGATGATATGTCGGGTCCGCAAGCCTGGGAATTTTGGTACCCTAACGACGAAAAAGAAATTGCCGCTTTTGTACCCGAAATTCATGCTCGCGCCAGACATATATACGAATCTGAAGGCTGGTGAACGTCGCAAAATTATAATGAGAGTGCTCCACCTGTTCCCATCTCGAATCCCTCGCAAACGCAGCTCGGGACAGGCGCCGAAAAGAAATCCATCAAGGCCGATGATAGTCGCAAGGCGAAAGTAGGTAGTCTTCTTACAATTTTTCGGTTAATACGCGTTTTTTGTTTAACCCTGGAAACATTGACATTTCAATAATTATATGATATAATCTTACTATGGTTCCTAAAAATATTTTTTTGATTTTGGCGATAAGCTTAATCTTCATTAACTTATCGCTGGCACAGACGGAAGAATACAAGGGCGGATTTGCCGCTGGCCAACAAGACGCTATAGTCGCTGGCCTGGGGGAGATTGGCTGGAATTGCGGATATTATGGCGGCGTAGATCAGGGCAGCGCCGATGCATATGCTTTTAAGCCATCATCTCTTCATCCTTTTGATGATTATTCGCGGGGGTATGAAGCCGGGCGTAGAGATTGGTATGATCAAAACGTCGCAAAAGGACAGTCCGATCGCAGATACACTGCTGCGATGGATGAGGGAATAAATAGTATTCCTGGCCAGATTGCACCCATATTAGCAGCAGTATTAATCATTCCTGGGTTACTCTTTGGAGGCTATTACTTAATAATAAATAGACACTCCATATTAAAGAATCCATTGGAACTGAATTAATATTGCTCTTTTTTTAAACAAATTTAAACTAAACCCCCTGTCGATTAGACGCGCCGAGTTGAATATTTGTTCGTAGAAGTTTTGAGAGTTTCAAAAACTCTACAAGCGAATATTCCTTGGCGGACTGAATTGGCAGGGGGGCTTGACTAGATTTCTTCTTTCTCCTTTTCGTCGTCGTCATCGTCGTCATCGTCCAGCTTAATGTCGGTGTCGTCATCGTCATCATCATCGTCGTCGGCTGCCGGGTCGTCGTAGTCGCTGGCGTGGGAGGCAAGAATTGTTTTAATTGTATCGTCAATCATTATACTTCAAATTAACATTTATTAGCACGAATATTTTCACAATGAGCAAAAATATTCCGACCTTTTTGTTTTTTTTAGTTTTTTTGGAAAAAATTGAGTAAATTTTTTTTCCATTTTATTATATTATTTTTTTATAGAAGTTTGTCAATAGCGGAAAACATTTATTTATCCACTGTGCCTAAAAAAACGTCGGTCACCACATTTTTTTTGCATCAATCCCGGCAATTTGCTATATATGAATTGCCGCAAGCAATTCATGGATCTCGTCGCAAAATGCGACGCGATAAAGAATTGCCGCAAGCAATTCATGGATCTCGTCGCAAAATGCGCCGCGATGAAGAATTGCCGCAAGCAATTCGCGGATCTCGTTGCAAAAAAAACGTCGTGACAAACAATTGCCGGCAAGTATTTATTATTGGATTACGGAACGCGTCGAGACATATTACAAAGCCTCCCGGGATTAAATGATTTTTCAGGAATCGTTTTTGCATAAAAGTTCTAAATATTTGATCGTCGTCGCCGCGATGGCGGTGGTTTTGGCTATGAATTTGCCTTTGGCCAATGCCTGGGTCAAAAACCAATTTTATTCGCTGACGGAACCATTGCAGAAATATGCTTGGAGCGTGTCTTCCAATGTTTCGGCGGTTTTGGGCAACATTTCGGGAATGAGCGGAGCGGTCCAGGAAAATAACCGGTTAAAGGGCCGGATAATCGGCTTGGAATCGCAGGTTGCCGAGCTAAATGATTTGAAAAAAGAAAACCACACGCTCCATGGCCTTCTGGATCTTGGCTTGGATAAGGAATACGATTTGAAGATGGCCCAGGTTACCGCCAAGGACATGGCCCAGGACTCATTGTTGGTAGACAAGGGGTCTAATGATTCGATCACCAACGGGGCTGCGGTCATTGATTCCAATAAGGCGGTGGTTGGCCGCGTAGTGGCCGTCTATGATAAATTTTCCAAAGTCGAGCTTTTAACGGACAAGGCAAGTTCTTTTGACGTTCGCGTCGGAGATGGCGGCATCGACGGACTTGCCCGCGGGCAAGGCAATTTTAATCTCAGCCTGGATCTTATACCAAAAGATAAGGATATCAGTTCGGGTTTGACGGTCGTGACCAGTCCATTGGGAGGAATATTTCCCAAGGACCTGGTGGTTGGTAATATCGGTCTGGTGCATAAAAACGACGCGCAGATGTTCCAAAAAGCCCAGATCATTCCCGCGTTCATGATCGAAGATACCGACCAGGTATTCATTGTAATGGGAGTCAACGCGCCCGCGGATGTCCCGCAGCCAACCAAAGATTCTCCGGCAAAATGACAACGCGCTTGATCGCAATTTTTCTAATTATATTCGTTCTGGCCGTTGTCCAGGCCAGCTTTTTGAACCATTTTGTTTTTTTCGATAATGAGTGGTTGCAGATCGGCAATTTGGTGGCATTGTTCGTTTTGGTTTACGCATTATTTGAAAGAAGAAGGGGGCGTTTATCATGGGTTGCGGCAGTTTGGGGAGGGGTTCTGCTTGATTTGTTCTCGAATATGCATTTTGGCGTTTGGACCCTGTCGTTAGCTGTTTTGGTTTTTGCGATTAAAGTTATTCTGAAGCGTTATGTTTCAATTCCTTCATTTTGGTAAAAAAAACGGCGTCATCAGGCGTCGGCGGCTCGAAGATATCGAACCCAATGAAATCTTCTATGATTCGTTCGCCAAAAGAATAGAAGAAAAGCTCGATATCAGCGAAAAAAAAATAATTACGCCGCTGCCCGTCAGATCGATGCTCGCGCCACTCTGGGTCGCTTTGGCGGTATTTTCGGTTTTTATAGGACGCGTCGTCCAATTGCAGGTCCAGCACGGTTCCGAGTTTTTGGCTGAAGCCGCGCAAAACAAATATATTTTCCAGAAAGTCCAGGCAGATAGGGGTATAATATACGACAAAGATTTTAATCCGCTGGTCCAGAATTTTTCGAGCTTTGACCTGACTTGCGGCAAGAACGCGTTGCCCCAAGATCCGACCTTAAGATCGAACATTCTGCAAAGCTTGGGTTTGATCATAAAAGTCAGTTCGCAATCTTTGCAAGATCTCATTGAGCGCGGCCAAAACCCGGTTGCCCAGAACTTGGATCACGAAGCGTTGATAGTGTTGGAGGCGCGCGTTGGCGAATTTCCCGGTTGTGCCATAACCTCGCGGCCGATCCGCAATTACGTCAATGGCGACGATATGTCGCACGTTTTGGGATACATGGGAAAGATTACCCAGGACGAGTGGCTTGGCCAGCAGAGTAACTACTCAATAAATGATTATGTCGGTCGTTCGGGTCTGGAGCAATCCTATGAAAGCGTTTTACGCAAAAATTCCGGACAGGTCAGGATCGAACGCGATGCCAAGGGTAATATAATTTCCAAAACCGAATCTTCCTTGCCGCAGTCCGGCGATAACGTGGTTTTGTGGCTTGATGGCGGCTTGCAGAAAAAATTAAGCGACTCAATCGCGCAACGGCTCAAAGACTTGGGATTGACCAGTGCCGCGGCGGTGGCGCTCGATCCTGACACCGGCGGAGTGCTGGCGATGGTTTCATATCCGGCTTACGACGACAACGTTTTTTCGAATGGCGGTCAGAGCCAAATCCAGAATTTGATAAACGATAAAAGCCAGCCGTTGTTTAACCGCGCCATATCCGGCAATTATTTGACCGGATCGACCATTAAGCCGTTCGAGGCCGCCGGCGCTTTGCAGGAAAAAATAATATCGCCTGATAAGAAGATCGATTGCGAGGGATATCTTAACGTGACAAACCAATACGATCCGTCGATCGTTTACCGGTTCAATGATAATCACATTCATGGGATGACTGATATGCGCAAAGCGATCGCGGAATCCGCCAACGTTTATTTTTATACCATTGGCGGCGGCTACGGGTCGCAGCAGGGGCTGGGTCCGTCGCGTATTAAAAAATACCTCCAGCTTTTCGGCTGGGGTGAGTCAACCAACATTGATCTCCCGGGAGAAAGCAATGGGTTTATTCCGGATCCGGCTTGGAAAAAACAGCAGTTTGCCGGCACTGCCGATCAGACCTGGAACGATGGCGATACCTATAACATGTCCATCGGGCAGGGATTTTTAGGGATAACGCCTTTGCAGGTGGCGGCCAGTTACGCGGCGATTGCCAATGGTGGGACCCTTTATCAGCCGCAAATGGCGCAAAAGATCGTTGATTCCAACCGCAAAACGGTCCAGGAAAAACCGCCCATCGTTGTGCGCCAGAACTTTATCGATCCGCAAAACCTGCAGGTGGTGCAGGAGGGAATGCGGCATTGCGTTAATGGTTCCGGCGCCCCCCTGGCCTCGGCTTTGATATTGAATTCTCTGGGCATACCCATGGCGGCCAAGACCGGCACGGCGCAACTGCGCAAAGGACCGGATGGCAAAGATCTTCTTAACAGTTGGGTTGCGGTTTATGCTCCCTATGACCATCCGCAGATCGTGCTGATGATCATGATGGAAAACGTGCACGAGGGCACCATGGCCGTCCTGCCCATCGCCAAAGATGTGTTGGGTTGGTATTTTAACGGCCGTCCCGGCGGCGATACCGCCGCGACACCCGCGTCCCAGCCGGCGGGGAACACGCCCGCGGACAACACTCAGATCATAAACGGCAATGCCGCCGACCTGCTGCCTTTGCTTGATATCAAGCCAAACATTTTAACGCCAAAGAATAACACTCAACCCCAGCAGTAGGATCCATGGTTTTTAATTTTGGCTTGAGGAGGTCTGTCCTTTTTCCGAGAGGTCAGTTCTCATCAAACACCCGTATTTTTGCATTGTATTTAAAAGCCGTCATATTACGATGTCATATTACGATTGACGGTAAATGATCAGTTTTGCTACAATAAAAACCACCGATTGAGATTTAAAAAATATGGCGAAAAAACAAATAAAATTAGGTAAACTCAATGCAAAGATTGAGAAGGTGTTCAGTGAAGGCCACGTTGGTGTTTTACTAGAGCATCTTGATAATAACGTAAAGTTACTCGCGGAAGGGCAAAACGCTTTAAGAGACGAAATGCATCAGGGATTTAAGAAAGTTTGGGACAAATTCGATTCAGTAGACCAAAGATTCGATTCGGTAGATCAAAGACTTGATTCGTTGGAGCAGGATATGCGCGGCAGTTTTAAAACCATCCTCGAACATTTATCAAATATTGAAGATGAGTTAAAAGACATCCGCGATAAGTTGGAAAGCAAAGTCGATAAGCAAGATCTGATTGTTTTGGAACAAAGAGTATCAAGGTTGGAGCTTGAACTAAATGAGTGCAAAAAAGAGATCGCGGCAAAGAAATCCTAACCCGTATTTATATTTCATAGAGGCGGGCTTCATGCCAACCCCTTTGCGTTTGTATTTTGTGAGGACAAATAATTATTTGTCCGTTTTTGTAATTTTAATTTGTAGGGGCGAAACCATGTTTTTGTCCGCATGCCGGTGCGGCAAAGAACGGGCGATTATATTCCGTTGCTAAAACTTCGGCAAGGCAAGGCATGGAATCGCCCCTACAAATAAAAAAAGTCCAATTTCTTGGGTTTGTAAAAAAAAGAGCAATGTGGATATGCTTTTTATCCGACGCTTAAACGCGGATTGACATGAAGCAATTATGCGCAGTGCTAACGCTATTATTGGTCGTGCACCAACTTGTGCTTGTGAAATAAAGAACATAGTCTTCTTCTTTTAAGTTCCTTTCCTTTATGTAGCTTTCGATCGCTTCCAATAATTCTTCTCCGCCATGCGAGCTGAAAAATTTGAATGCCATATTTTTTCCTCCATTATAATTATATCACTAGTATTTATAATTGTCAAGGTTGGCGGGATTCGAATTTTAAGCTATTATATACAATTGTGGATTTGGTTTGAGTTTGGTTTGAGGAGGTCAGTCCTCCAAGCGGGAGGTCTGCCCTCATCAAACACCCGGGTTTGAATTTAAAATTTCGGGATGAAAAATGCAGAAGTCAAACTTTTGAGAGTACGCTGGAGATTGGCTTCTAAATGTACGATTTATTAATGCAAATAATTAAATGGCGACTATCGATGAATTAAAGAAAATCAGGCTTCAGAAGTTGGAGAATATCAAGCGGGCCGGGATCTGGGCCTATCCTTTGGAGTCCAAACGGACACACGAGATGGCGGCGGTTTTGGCGGAATTTGATGGGTTGGTGGAAAGTGCCAAGGAAGTGATTGTGGCCGGGCGCGTTAAAAGCATGCGGTCGCATGGCGGCTTGACGTTTATTGACGTTCAAGACGCAAGCGGCAAGATCCAGGCGCTGTTGCGGTCCGACGGTTTGGGGGAGAAGTCTTACCAATTCTTTGTCGATAATTTCGATATTGGTGATTTTGTGGAAGTTCGCGGCACGGTTTTTGTTACCAAGCGGGGAGAGAAGACCGTTGAGGTTGGGGGTTACAAAATGTTGGCCAAAAGCCTTTTGCCGCTGCCCGAAAAATGGCACGGATTGCAGGATGTCGAAGAACGGTACCGCAAGCGCTATCTGGACCTGATATTCAACGACGATGTCCGGGCGAAGTTCGTTATCCGTACCAAGATCATCAAAGCTCTGCGGGAGTTTTTGGATAGCCGCGGATTCATGGAAGTGGAAACTCCAATTTTGCAAACAATTTATGGCGGGGCCACGGCCAAGCCTTTCACGACCCATTTGAATGCCTACGACATGGATGTTTTTTTGCGGATCGCGCCCGAGCTTTTTTTGAAGCGTCTGTTGGTGGGCGGGTTTGAAAAGGTCTACGAGATCGGCAAGTGTTTCCGCAACGAAGGCGTGGACAAGCAGCACAATCCTGATTTTACGATGATCGAGTTCTACTGGGCCTATGCCGATTATAAGGACTTAATGAAGTTGGTCGAAGAATTATTTTCAAAGATGATTTTAGAAATTTTTGGCACGACCAAATTGCCTTATCAGGGAAATGTCATAGAATACGCGACGCCCTGGCCCAGGATCGAGTATGCCGAATTATTAAAAAAAGAAACCGGGATCGATTACTGGGCGATAAATCGCGACGCTTTGGCGCTTGAGGCAAAAAAAATGGGGATCGAAATTTCTTCCGCCGCCGGCAAAGCCGAGATCGCGGACGAAATTTTTAAAAAAAGCGCCCGTCCAAAAATAATCCAGCCGACGTTCCTGATCCATTATCCGGCCGAATGCCGGCCGCTGGCCAAGCGGCGGGAAAGCGGATCGGCGGTCCTGGCCAATTTTGAATTGTTGGTCAATGGTTTTGAGATCATTAACGGATTTTCCGAACAAAACGATCCCATCGAACAAGACCGGCTGTTTCGAGAGCAAGAAGAGATGTTCAAGCTTGGATTCGAAGAAGCCCAGCGCACGGATAATGATTATATCGAGGCGTTGGAGCACGGCATGCCGCCCGCGGCCGGATTGGGGATGGGGATCGACCGTTTGGTCACTTTGCTGACCGATTCCAACTCGTTAAGAGAAGCGATCCTGTTTCCGATAATGAAACCCAAAGATAAATAAATCCGAATGTTCGAATATCCGAATATTCGAAACTTATTGAATTTTTAAATTGATTTTTCAATTAATATAGTTTCGAACATTTGTGCTTCGTGCTTCGAATATTAAAATGTTAGATATTAAATTTATCCGCAAAAATCCCGAAGTCGTCAAAGACGCCTGCGCAAAGAAAAACGCAGCCTGCGATATCGACAAGCTGCTTGATGTCGACCAGAAAAAATTAAAGATCCAGCAGGAGCTGGAAGGCATTGCCGCTGAAAAAAATAAGTCGTCCAAAGCTATTCCCCAGGCAAAAGACGCCTTGGAGCGGGAAAACATAATTAAGGCGATGAAAGTTTTGGACGAGCGCGTCTCGGACCTGGAAAAGAAACTCAAGGAATATGATACCGAATACGCCAGCCTCATGCTATTGGTTCCCAACATTCCGCTATCCACTGTGCCAGTGGGCAAGGATGACAGCGAAAATGTCGTTTTGCGCAAGGTCGGGAAAGTGCCCGAATTCGATTTTAAACCCAAAAGCTATTTAGAGATTGGCGAAAAACTTGGCGTAATCGATATCGAGCGCGCTTCAAAGATCGCCGGTTCGCGCTTCGGTTTTTTAAAAGGCGATGTGGCTCTGTTGGAATTCGCGCTGACGAAGTTGGTTTTTGACACGGTTTTGCAAGAAAAATTTGTGCCGGTGATACCGCCGGTGATGATCAAGCGCGAAATGGCGCGCGGTACCGGTTATTTTGAGCAGACCGACGAAAAAGAAGCTTACCATGTTGCCGACGATGATATGTTTTTGGTCGGCACCAGTGAACAGTCGCTGATAACAATGCACGCCGATGAAACTTTCAACGTGGCCGAGCTGCCCAAGCTGTACGCCGGATTTTCAACCTGTTTTCGGCGCGAGGCCGGATCATACGGCAAAGACACCAAGGGAATTTTGCGCGTCCACCAGTTTGATAAGCTGGAAATGGTGGTTTTTTGCACGCCCGATGACGATGCAAAATATCGCGAACTATTGCTGGCAATTGAAGAGAAACTAATGCAGGCCCTAAAGCTGCCTTACCAGGTGATAAACATCTGTACCGGCGATCTGGGCCGTCCAGCCGCGGCCAAATACGACATTGAAGCCTGGGTGCCCAGCGAGAACAAATATCGCGAAACCCATTCCACCTCGACTTGCGGCGATTTTCAGGCAAGGAGGTTAAACATACGCTTCCGCGACAAAGACGGCGTACATTTCGTCCACACCTTAAACGGCACCGCTTTTGCCCTGGGGAGAACGATCATTGCCATCATGGAAAACAACCAGCAAGCCGACGGCTCGGTGGCAATACCCGAAGTCTTGCAGCCTTATATGGGCAAAGCAAAAATTTCTTAGGTTGACCGTAATACAAATAAATCGGCTAGATCACCCTTGGACCATAGAGAGAGTTTTTGTGAAGAATTTGGAATCAGAACTAAAAAGCTTCCATTACAGCCGGAATAATACATCTAAATCAATTTGAATTTTAAGCATACCATTCGGTATTTGGTTAAAATAAAAAAGTGAACCGTAGTTCACATAGTGTTCGCAATTCTTTTCAATCCGGCGATGCCTATCGCAAAGTAAACTGCACAAAAAATTGGAAATACAATCATACCGGGGATTGCGATTTCGTTGTGTATAAGCCAGTGGTCCGGATTCATTATAAACGGCGGCATATTGTTACGAAGGGTATAAATAACATATGCCATCCAGGCGGTGTTTAGGAAAGAACATATCGAACCAACCACGAGCCAGCGATTTTCTAATTTTATCTGGTCTCTGAAGGCAAGAAGTATTACCAGCGGCGCCATCATGATTGCAAATGCAAGCAGTATGGCCAAACCCACCAATACGGAGTTCAAATCACTCATTTTACATTCACCCGAAACGAACTTAACATAATTATAGAATTTGTCAAGTAAATTACTGATAAATTTTAAAACTTTCGGGCAAGGGAAGCCCTCCTTCGCCAAGGCTGCGGAGGTTAAACGGGTTTTGATTTTGTACGGGCGGGGAGGTGGGGTTGGATTCTTGGATGGTTCGGCGTCATTGGGTTAAATAAAAAAAGAGCCGTAGGTTAACCCCACAGCAATTCTGCAGATTTGTGTGTATATGGCGTGCCCGACAAAGTGTCTATCAGGAGGCCGTTAACGGACATTTGTTCTTGATAGAACCTTTGATCGGATTCTACCTCATAGCCGGTTCGACCATTGGCCGATATTTTGATTATCTGATAGGTGGCGCCCTTGGCTACGGTTAATTTTAGAACCACTCCGCCCTTCCATCCTTGGCACCAGAATAGAATTTCATTCATATTGCCCCAGGCCGGTTGGTCTAGCTCGCTTAAGGCATCCGTTATGGGGATGTATGCGCCGTTCCCATACTTCACCATTGGACTCTGCTCGTCGCCGATTATTGGACAGGGCGGTACGACGTAGATAATCGTGTGTCCGCTGTCATCGGTGCCTTTGTAAAGTGCATTTTCGTTCGGGCCAGTCCAAGTTTGGGCTTGGCCAGCTATCCCTGCAACGAACAGCAAAGCGATCGTTGCCCTGATCAAATTTGCAAGTAGCGACATGTGTATCACGCTTTTATTATATCATAATTATATAATAATGTCAATATTTATGCATTTGAATTATCGTTTATACTTAATCGTGTGATAAATGGGGCAATGAATTACAAAATCATCATCGACAAACTGTCAATTAGTTACAAAAGATTTGGCCAAGGCCGGTCGGTTTTGGTTTTGCATGGATGGGGGAAAGGGTCGGATTCTTGGGTGGCAATCGGGGAAATATTGGCAAAAGATAATTATCAGGTCATTGTTCCTGACTTACCGGGATTTGGTGCGAGCCAGGAACCGGATAAACCGTGGGGTTTCGATGACTACATTGATTGGATTGAGCAGTTTGTCAAAGAAATGAAACTAAATAGATTTTACTTGGTTGGGCATTCGTTTGGCGGAGCTTTGGCGCTAAAGTTTGCTGCCCTGCATGCTGAAATGACAGAGAAGCTGGTTTTGTGCGATGCGGCGGTCATTCGCAAAGAGAGGCTGGACTGGCGGCAGACCTATGCCAAAAAAATGGCGCATTGGAAAAATAATTTGCTTCGACTGCCGTTTGCTTCCAAAATCTATCCTGTGGCCAAAAAAATATTCTATAAATTCGCCGGGAATCACGACTACGAACTGGCTAGCCCGGTGATGAAAGAGACGTTTAAGAATATAATTAAGATCGACACCTTCGAATTCGCGAGCCGGATCGCGAGGCCGACGCTGATCATTTGGGGCGATAAAGACCAAGCCACGCCAGTCGAAGACGCGTACGCTATCAATAGAGCGGTTAAAAATTCAAAGCTTGAAGTTATCGCCGGCGCGGGACATAAACTTCACCGGACGCATTCCCAACAGTTGTCTAGCCTGATATTGGATTTTATAAAATGAGATTTCGCAAATTCAGAGGTCAATCCTCGGCTTGTGGGAGGCTTGCCTTCTGAATTTGACCTGTATTCGATCGCTGAAAATGCAGTGTTTGCCTCTGAGATGATTGGCCTCTGTAAACCAAAATTAATGAACAGCCTTTTTACCAACCTCAATCCTTATTTTTTTGGATACATGCTGATGTATTTTTTTTGGTTTGTTGCCCAAAACCGGATCATCCTTTTTTGGCTTTATCTTTGGCAGTTGAAGGAATACCACATCGGCAGGTTTTTGGACCATTTTTCGACCTCGAAAGGAAAATCTCTTCTGTGGAATTATTTGGTCGCCTCCAAACTGGGAATTTTGATTTTTTTTGCGCTTGGTTTTCGGACGGTGTTTGTTTTTTTGGCAATTCTGTTGTTTGTGTTCGAGGCCGCCCTCACCGTAAGGTCATTTTTAAACGAGACCTTGAAGCATCCCGTGCTTACTCCAAAAACCCGGTTGTTGATTTTTGCAACCCATGGTCTGGCATTTTTGTTCGCGATATCTTTGTTTTCGAAATATCTTGGCGAAATGTCGCTGCCGGATTTTTCACTGGCCGCTTTATGGCTGATAATGTTTGACCTGCTGGCGCCGCTGTTTGTTTCCGCGGTTGTTTTGCTGTTGCAGCCATTCACGGTGCTTGGCCGCAACCGCCTGATCGCTAAAGCCAAAAAACGGCGCCAAGAATTCAATAACTTAAATGTGGTTGGCATTACCGGCAGTTACGGTAAGAGTTCGACCAAAGAATTGCTGGCGCATATTTTATCTTCAAAATTCAGGGTTGCCAAGACTCAAGCCAACCAGAATTCTGAGGTGGGGGTGTCGCTTACCGTTTTAAACGAATTAAAAGACGATACCCAAATTTTGATCGTGGAAATGGCCGGTTATAATCGCGGCGGCATTAAATTATTATGCGAAATTGCCCAGCCGCGGATCGGTATTATCAGCGGCATCAATCAGCAGCACATGGCCACTTTCGGCAGTCAGCAAAATATTATCGACGGCAAGTTCGAGTTGGCAGCGGCCTTACCGGAAAGCGGTTTTCTAGTTTTAAATTGGGATAGCGAGTTTGTGCGTAACGGTTATGAAAAATTTAAAAACGCGATTAAAACAAAAAATATCGTTTGGTGTTCGGCCAATGAGCAGAAAGACATTTGGGCTAGCGATGTTCAAGCAAGCATCGAAAATTTATCGTTAACCATTAACCATGAAAACGAAATGGTTAGGGTGAATATCAATGCCAGGGGTGCGCATAACATCCAACCGATCTTGTTGGCAGTGGCAGCCGCGCTGTCGCAAGGGATAACCCTGACTGAAACAAAAGCCGCCCTGGAAAATTATGATTTTTCGCAAAGCGGCATTAGAGTTTATCAAAGCAAAATGCTTGGGGATGTCAAACATCCCCAGACTTGGGGATGTTTGACATCCCCAGAGCCAGCGGGCGGAATAACCATTTTGGATTCGACCTATTCGGCCAATTTCGACGGAGTCATGGCGCACCTGGATTATTTAAGAATGTACCCCGGCAAGAAGGCGATTGTCATGCCTTGTTTGATCGAACTGGGCAAGTCTTCAAGGGAGATTCATGCCGCGATCGGCAAAAAGATCGCCCAAGTTTGCGATTTGGCCATAATTGTTACGGGCGATCGATTCGGCGAAATTAAGAATGGCGCTATCGGCGCGGGAATCAATGCGGGGAATGTTGTTTTTCTGGAAAATCCGATAACAATCAATAATTTAATAAAAAACCGCCTGATTTCAGGCGACACTATTTTTCTGGAGGGCCGATTGCCGCAGAATCTAATTGAATTGGTTCGTAAGTAAAAAATTAGGTAGAGTCCTCAAGAGGCTCTACCAATATCATCATTGCTTCAATATTTCTCGCAGCATTGAATCCATTTAACCATGCCAATAAAAAGCCGGTTATTCCTATAGATGCTACGATTATGGAAGTCTGCGAGATGACGACCGTGTCAGGGTATTTATCCCAACCGAAGCCGTCTCGCAAACTCATTGCTGTTATGTAGATGCAGAGCAGTGCCAGCAGGCTAACTGAGAGAAGTAAACCCAACATAAGGCTTGTCACTTCGCATTTGCTTCTTATCTCCGTGAGCTTCTTAGCTTTGGATAGCCTCTTACCTTTTTCTTCAGACATGTAAATCAACTCTATATTTATTTATACACCAAAATTATAGTTTTGTCAAGATATTAAACTAAATTATCGCAAGCTATCGCATTCGCGTAAATAAAAAAGGTTAAAGTCTTCCCAGTATAGGATTGATTGCAGTTTGGGGAGGTTTGACCTCCCCAGAAACGGCAAGTGGATTTACGGGCCTATTCGGCCAATCCCGATGGAGTCATGGCGTACCTGGAATATATGAATTTGTTTTCGGGCAAGAAAGTGATAATCATGCCCTGCCTTATCGAGCTGGGAAAATCGTCAAAAGAAATCCACAAAGAGATTGGCAAAAAGATCGCCCAAGTTAACGGCTTAGCGATAATTACAACGCGCGACCGCTTCAACGAAATCAAAACCGGTGCTACCGGCGTTGGCATGAAAGGGGATAGCATTGTTTCCATGGAAAACCCGAAAAAAATCAAAAACTTATTAAAAGACTACGTTTCCAATAGCGATACAGTCCTGCTCGCGGGCCGTTTGCCACAGGGAATTATCGATGCAATTAAAAAAAATTAGCGGTATAAGCCACGCTATGAATTTAACTTCTCAATTGCCGAACTGAGCCATGCATACTTATCCCATTTATCAACCATTGACATTTGAGCGCTAGCATAAACCAATGACAGCGCGAAAGGTTCAACTACTGCCACTTTATCCATTAATTGTTGCATAAGATGCTCGAGCGTTTCACTTTCGAATCCACTTTTTTTGTATTCTTCAGCACACGCCGCACTAAGTTCGTAAAGATCTGCAAATTCTGCGATTTCTGACAACTTATCACCTTGAAAAATGATAAAATTTTTAATGATTTTTGTCAAGTGGTTGAGGCGAGGCTCTTTGCGTATTACAATATAAGATTATGGCAAATCCATTTCGACCGATATCGATTTCGCTGTCGCCCAACGCGCAAGCCGATGACGTGTCTCTGGCTTGGAAGATGCTGGGGCGGTCAAAGGAGTGGCAGAGAGGTTATGCCATTTCGGAGCTGGAAAAAAAGTTTAAGCAATATCTGGGCGTAAAATATGCCTTTTCGTTTAACAGCGGGCGAAGCGCCCTGATGGCTATCTTGGACGCCTTGGAACTGGACGCCGGTAGCGAAGTGTTGCAGCAGGCGTTTACCTGCAACGCCACGGTCAATCCGATACGGTGGTCGCAGGCTACCCCGGTTTATGTCGATTGTCAGGATGATTTCAATATCGATCCCTGGGACTTGGAAAAAAAGATAACTTCCAAATCCCGCGCCGTGATGGTCCAGCATACTTTTGGAATGCCGGCCGATGTCGCCAAGATCGCCGAAGTCTGCGACGCCCACAAACTGGTTTTGATCGAAGATTGCGCGCACGCGCTGGGGGCGGAATATTTCAAAGGTATCAAAGTGGGGACGTTTGGCAAGGCGGCTTTTTTCTCTTTTTCGCGCGACAAGATAATTTCTTCCGTCTATGGGGGCATGGCCGTGACCAACGATGACGATTTGGGCCAACGAATGGCGGTGTTCTACGAAAGGATCGATTATCCGACAAAAGATTGGGTTTTACAGCAACTGTTGCATCCGGTTTTGATGAACGGGATCATCCTGCCAACATATTCGCTTTTTGGCAAATATTTGTTGGTGGTTTTGCAACAGTTGGGAATATTGTCGAAGGCGATCCATTGGGAAGAAAAACGCGGATTGATGCCCGATTACTTTCCCAAACGCCTGCCCAATGCTTTGGCTGTTTTGGCTCTAAACCAATTCAATAAACTGGAAGATCTCAATGCCCGGCGCCAGGAAATCGCCAAAATTTACAGCGCGGAACTGAAAAATACCGAATTCGTCCTGCCGCCCGATCCGCCGGAGAAAAAACAAACTTATTTGCGTTACGCGTTGAGGCACAAAAGAGCCCACGAAATAATCAAGATCGCCTGGCGTAAAAATTTGCTGGTTGGCGATTGGTATACTTCGGCGATCATGCCGCCCGATACCGACAGTGAAGCTTTGGGTTACCGGGTGGGCAGCTGTCCGAACGCCGAGAAATTGGCGCGCGAAACTTTCAACCTGCCGACCCACATCAACATTACCGATGGCGATGTAAAAAAAATCCTTGCTTTTTTGAAATAATGATAAAAGAAATTACAAATAAAGACGAATGGGAAGGATTTTTGGCGCGTTGCGACGAAAAAAATTTTACTTGTTCTTGGAATTGGGGGGAGTTCCAAAAAACTTTCAGGTATGGCATCCGCCGGGTGGGCCTTGTTAGTAATTCACAGTTGCGGGCTGTCGCCTTAGCAATTACAATTAAAGCTAGAAGAGGCAGTTTTTTATTTGTTCCATATGGACCGAATATCTTGCCGGAGCTTGGCGAACAAAAAAGCGGGATATTGGGGGAATTCTTATCCGAATTAAAAAAGATCGCCATCTCGGAAAAATTGTTGTTTATTAGGATTCAGCCGATCTGGAAAAACGGCGAACAAAACCGCGAGATATTCAAAAAACTGGGATTTAGCAACGCGCCGGCTTTTATCCACGCGGAGATGACTTGGCGCCTGGATCTTGGGCGCTCCGAGGAAGAGTTGTTGCAGGCAATGCGAAAGACCACCCGGTATCTTATTCGGCAAGCGCAGAAGTCGGCCGATATCGATATTCTAAAAAATCCGGCGCCGCAAGGCTTGGAACTTGAATCATTCGATTACGTCGAAAAGTACAACGAGCTTTACCAGGCTACGGTTGATCGCCACAATTTCACGCCTTTTGGCTTGGATTATTTGAAA
>Ga0182027_10002242_pt1 | contig 31547 bp, 23 predicted proteins | sample 712E1DmetaG_FD_121300 | JGI IMG/M metagenome (GOLD analysis project Ga0182027, IMG submission 121300) | Permafrost microbial communities from Stordalen Mire, Sweden - 712E1D metaG (Illumina Assembly) | ecosystem: Environmental > Terrestrial > Soil > Wetlands > Permafrost | place: Sweden...
CGGGCTGAAGGGCTTCAACCTTGACGGCACACCGACGGTAGTCACTGGGGACGAGACGTCGCTGACGAGGACACTGTCTACGGGGACGAACACGTACACCATCTACGCGGTGGACAACGCGAACTACGTTTCGGCGATCGACACCATCACGGTCATCGTGGACAGCGGGCCACCCGCACTCAACGCCGGAACGTTCACAAAAGCGACCAATTGGACCTTGTCGCTGACATTCTCAAGCTTCGGCTGCGGCTTTAAGCCCAATACTCTTGAATATTGGGGCAATACTACCGGTACAAATAGCCCTCAGGACAATCATTATACTAATCAAGCATTTACGAACACCGCCACAACGCTTAGCGCAACCATTTCGAACACTAATGTTAGTGCGAGTGATACCTATTTTTGCTTCAAGCTAACCGACAATGCAGGTCTTTCCAATACTTATTATTTTAGTGGTGGTCCGAGCAGCTTTGCCAAAAAACTCGGAATTGGGACAGGAAGCGTCATATCGAGTCTATCCGGAACTCGCTCAAGTGCCAATTTCTCCTCCCGTTCCTCCCTCCCGGTCGTCCCGATCAGTTTCGTGGATACCGCCTCGGGCTTCACCTCGCCCGTCAAGCCAACATTGACGGAGCAAGCCAAGGATAGCGGATCTGCGATCGACGTGAGCTATGCTTCCCAGGTTAGCTCGAAGCCTAGCTCCATCGACAGCTCAGGCTTGAGCCTCCTGCAGCGCACGGGCCGTACGGCGACCAAGGCCGCGACGGCCACTCAAGTGCCGGCGACACAGGTGCGCTTCGCTGGAACACCGGCATCCACGGCGGCTCCTTCGCGGACTACCGGGAGCGCGGGCGAGTCGGCGGCTGGTTCCGGCGCGCCTTCCGTTCCCCAGGCTCCCGCCTCCTCGCTCCAGGCGCGCGGCGGCGCTTCGGCCTCGGCTGCCGAGCCGCAGCCCCTTCCGAAGGGACCTTCGGCTCCAAGCGGAGCGCCGGCCTCTGGCGTCGATCTCTATGTAAATCAATCCGCAAGCAGGCGGGAAGAATCTCTCGAACCATGTGATGATGGAGAAGAAAGGGATATACTCTAGGGAGTGCTAAGAGTGGAGGAGCGAACATGAAACGTTTGACTATCGTAGTCTTGTCTATCTTCGTAGCGGTTTTTTCCTTGAGCGCCGTATCCTTAACCGTCTCCTGGGCCGACGGCAAGGTTGACCTTCAGAAGGGTTCGTCTTGGGCGGCCGTGAGCATTGGGGACAAGGTGGATTCTACCGCGACAGTCCGCCTGGCGGCAGGGGCGTCTTTGGAGCTGACCGACGGCAAGCGCAAGGTTGCGCTCACGGCGGCAGGCACCTATGTCCTGGATTCCCTGCTCAAGCGGGGCGCGGACGCCGCCAAGAAGACTTCGGGCGCGCTGGACAAGCTGGGCAAGCTGGTCGATCCCAAGGCAAGTACGGGAGCCGTTACGGTAGCGGCCGTGCGCGGCGCCGCTATCGAGCCGGCCAAGGACTCGGTGACCTGGATGTCCGATTCGGTCGATGTTTCCGCCGTAATGGAAGAGGGGCGCAAGCTCGTCCGCGACGGCGACTTCTCCGCGGCGGCGGTCAAGTTCGACGAGGCGGTCTACGCGGCCGATGGCGAGGAAAAGGACTCGGCCACCTACGCCGAGGCTTGGTCCCTCGCGGCCGACGACAGCACAGCCAAGGCGGTTAAGCTCCTTCGGGGCATGCCCGACAACGGCACTTGGGCAGGCCCTAGGGCACTGCTTCTGGCGCGGCTGGATATCGATTCGGGAGCGAAGAGCGAGGCTAAGACGGTTATCAGCGCTGCGATGACGGCCAAGCTCTTCGTGGGCGACGACGTCGAACTGGCCAAGTCCCTGCTCGCCGAGGCCTCGGCAAAATAGCCTGGACATCTGTAGAGATTTTTTTGGACTGCGGTAGAAATATTTATGGACCAGGCTATAAAGTTTTATGGGCGGTAAATGGAATCGTACTGGGCGCAATCGGGGCCGACGCCGCTATTAGATTCTCTCGAGTCCTGATAGGATGCGCCATGTCCGCAACTACGTCGCGCGAGCTTCGCGTAGGTACGATCGCCGCCTTCGCGGCCTATTTCATGTGGGGGCTTTTCCCCATTTACTGGAAGCGCCTCTCGGGCGTCGAGAGCCTGCAGATACTGAGCCATCGCATAGTCTGGGCGGCGGCCTTCACGGTCCTCGCCTTGCTGATCACGAGGAAGTTAGGCTCGCTCGCGGCGCTCTTCAAGGACAGGCGGAGGGCGCTCTACGCGACGGCCGCCTCGGTGCTTATCACCATCAACTGGGGCACCTATATCTGGGCGGTCAACTCCGATCATGTGACGGAGTCCGCGCTCGGTTACTACATCAATCCTCTCGTATCCGTGGCCCTGGGCGCGATCTTCTTTCGTGAGAGAATGGACAAGTGGACTTCCTGGGCAGTGGGCATCGCGGCCGCGGGCGTGGCCGTCGCCTCGATCCTGATGGGCAGCGTACCCTGGATATCGCTGGCCCTCGCGACGAGCTTTGGCCTCTACGGCCTCGTGAAAAAGAAGGCCGGCCTGGAGCCGCTCGCGGGCCTCGCCGCCGAGACCCTCATAGCCTCGCCTTTCGCGCTTGCCTTCCTGATATTCCGGCATGCCGCGGGAGCGGGCTCCTTCGGCGGCCACGATACGGTCGCGACGGCCATGCTCTTTCTAGCGGGCGTGGTGACGGCCGTGCCCCTGCTCTTCTTCGCCGCCGCCGCGAATCGCATAACCCTCACTCGCATGGGCTTTATCCAGTACGTATCGCCCACAATGCAGTTCGTCTTGGGCGTATTCGCCTTCGGCGAAGAAGTGAGAGCGCCCATGATCGCGGCCTTCGTAGCGGTCATCGGCGCTGCCCTGCTCTACGCTTTCACGCGGGGACGCGCCTCGGCGAGCTAGAGTTTCCGCGAACGCGATTGGCCCCTAAACAAAGGATCGAGGCCGATCGTGCCCACGATCAGGTCGATATAGCCCGGTTGGGAGAGCATGGCCAAGCGCTCCTCGGTTCGGGCCAGCTCCGAGCGGGCGCGGCGCGCGGCGACGGAGCCCGCCTCCGCGCTCTGTGCGAGATAAAGGCGAAGGCGCCCGACGGAGGCCGCGATATAGGCCGTCTCTCGCTCGCGATACGCCTCGAGGCGATCCCGGTACCAGGACGAGGCAATGACGCTGTCGCGGCTAAAGAGGGCGCGCAGTTCGGGATCGTGGAGGCTCATGCCGTTGTAGCTGCCCTTTGCCATCACGTAGAGGATGGCCTTGAGGGGAGGGATGGCCGCCTCGATGGAGCCGTCCTCGAAGTAGGCGGCCGCCGACAGGGCCTGGGCTTCGGCGATGTTGCGCACGCCATCGACGAAGTCGCTCATGGACTGGAGCTCGGGCCTCAGCATGTCGTCGCTGAATACCGCCAGAGGGGTATCGAAGATCCTGCCGAGGTAGTTTGTAGCGAAGAGGGTGGTAATGCGCCATCCCAGCCTGCTGGCCGGCACGAGCTCGCCCTCGTACTCGAAGTCCTCGATCTTCTCGAGGTACCCGTTTTGCTTGAGGAATTCGGCGCCGCGCTCCTCGGATCCCATCCTGGCCCAGAGTTCGGGCACGAGGAGGGAAAGGTCGTGTTCCATCCGGTACCTGCGGCCGATATGGCCGGAAGCGGTCGTGAAGCCGCTATAGCCGGTCAATATAAAGGAAAGCAGCGCGTTGTTGAGGTCGGTGGTGGGCACGAGGGAGTTGAAGGGCCCTTTCGTGAGGGCTCCCTCGCTGCCGGCTCCCGTCGTGGAGGGGCTTTTGCCTGTAAGGCTGCAGACGAAGTCCATAAAGAGTTCGGGCAGATCCTGATAGTGTATCGGGCCATAGACCGCGAGGGGCCGAATGCCCGACGCCGGATCGGCGGGGTTGTTGCGCCTGCCGGGGAGTGTCGCGCCCACCGGATGCATGACGCGTTCGTCGGCTCGGACGCGGCGGAAGAGCATGGGCCCGAGGTCGGCGAGGTAGCGCGAAAGGGGATCGACGTAGCAGGGATCGAGCTGGAGGTAGCGCGGATTCTTGGAGGGAGCGCCGTCGATCATGCGCGGCCGGTCCGAGGCGACGAACCACTCGAAGGCCGGGTCCTGGGCGGCGGCCTCGACGAAGGAGCGCATCGGGTCGGAATAGTTCGTGAGGCTGACGCAGCGCTCGGTCATCTCGCCGGCCTCCGAGCGCGATAGGGGCTCGAAGTTGGATATGAAGTTGTCGCCGCGCGCGAGGTCCTTCTCGGCCTGTTTGTCGTAGCCGCGCAGCACCGCGTCGTCGGGGCGCTGGAAGAAGCGGGCTTCGACGTTCTTGACGAACTTGATGCTCAAGCGGGGGTCTACCCAGTGGGGAAGGCCGGAGATGGCCGAGGCGGGCGCGGTGACGCTCGCGCTGATGTCGTCCTCCCACTGCACTTTGGCGGCGGGCATAAAGTCCTGCCTGAGCTTGAAGGTGCGGCGCATGCCCGTCTCGTCCCGCCCGACGCGGAGGTAGGAGCCAAGCACGGGCCTGCCCTCGAACTTGAGGATATTGCCCGTCGTGCCGTTGACGGCATCGACGGTGAAGCGGGATATCCAGTCCCCGCCCCAATCCGGGCGGTAGAAGCGCTTGATGAGGAAGACGAGGGCCTTTATGCGCTCGGGGATCGTCTTTAGCCAGGCGTTGTACTCGTCGGTATAGAGGGACGATGGAGATAATAATTTAATAACTGACCCGAGGGAGCGCTGTTTGGTGAGGATGTCGCGCTCGTCGGCTCCGTCGTTTCGGAAGCGCTTGGAATAGTCCCGCTCTATGATCTCCTTGATCCAGGCCATGTCCTCGTGGTAATCGCCGATGATGAGGGGGGAGTAGGAGATGGCGTCGAGTATGGACTTGGCGATCTCGGACTTGCCTCCGCCCGAGACCGTGCATGGCTTGTGGCATAGGATGCCTTCGGCGGCCGTGCCCACGAGGCGCCATGCGCCCGAACCGGGGTGGCGCTCCATGCGCACGCGGTAGCCGGTGGGGTGCACGTAAATCTTGTTCGGCAGGACTCGCAGGCTCCGCTGGGCGCCCTCGCGAGTCCAGCGCGCGGTCTGGTCCTCGAGGGAGATGACCGCGTCCTCGGGCAGGTAGATCACCTCGGGGAAGGCCAGGTCGATGGCGTAGCCATCCTCCTTGAAGGCGACTCTTCCGCCCATCAGCTCGACGACGCCCTCTATGCTGTGGCCGCGGGCGCGGAGGTTGGTGTCGGGGACGAAAAGGGTGCCGAGGTTGTAGGAGGGGAAGACGAGGGCGCCGCCCGCGTGCTCCTCCTCGGCGAGCCCCAGGAGGTTGGCCGAGTAGGATATCTGCGCCTTGACCTCCTTCTTCGAGTAGCCGAAGTAGTTGTCGGCGATGATGGAGACGATGACGCCCCGTTCGTCGCGGGCGCAGACCTTGAAGGGCTTGCCGTCGTTGTAAGGCTCGCTTCCGTCCTTCCAGGCCATGCCGTCGCGCCTCTGCCGCTCGGTGGCGTCGGCCCAGGCGGGGAGGCCCAGCTCTTTCTTCGTGAGCGAGGTGAGATGGGTGGCCAGGATGATGCAGCCCGTCGTGCCGGTCCAGCGCAGGGGGTTGAGGGCGGCGTCGTTCTCGGCGACGTAGGGATCGCCAGAGTTACCGAATATGGACTCGATGAAATCGAGGCTCGCCGCAAGGGAGCCGGGCGCGAAGAAGCGCAGCTCCATAGCCCTTTCCTCGCACCAGCCGTGCACGCCGGGGCGCACCGGGGGACGGAGGAGGAGGGAGATGAATGCGCGTGCCTTGCGCTCCTCGCCCGCCGTGAAGGGCAGCTCGAGGAGCTCTAGGGGGGGGTGGAGTGCGGCCTCGAAAATGCGCGCGAAGGCCAGGCGGGGCACGGCCTTCTTGTCGGCGGGCACGGGCAGGCCGTCCTCGACGACATGAAAGACGCCCTCTGTCGTGCGCCTGTCGCTCGCGGGATTGTGGAGGACGCCGTTGCGAACTCGGTACGAGGTGAGGGAGGGCGATGCGTATTTTTGCTTGTCGGGGGGGAGGGAGAGTTCCCGCGCCATCCCATAGCGGTCCAGGACGAGTGTGTTCGAAGGAAGCCGCGGCTGGGACGAGAGGCCGAGATCGCCGAGGTAGGAGTCGAGGAAGTCCTGGATGCGCCTGTCTGCCGGCGGCAGGTAGCCCGCGAGGAGGAGGTCCTTCTCGCGGAAGTTTTCGAGCATGTCGCTGGCGAGTTCGACGAAGGCTGTGCCTTCGCGGCCGTAGATGGGCAAGCCCATGCTCGCTAGCTTGATATTTATATAGGCGATGAGCCTGTCGTGCTCAGCCGGGCTCTGACGGTCGAGGCGCAGGCCGAAGTCGCGCTTAATGGGCATGGGGCCTCCGAAACCGGGGTCTTTGTGACACTTATTGTATCTATGTCGAAGGCGCTCGCCAATAGGTCAATTTATAAACCGAGAATGCTCAAGACCGCGGCGCCGAAGGTGTCGCTGTCGATCTTGCCCTCGATGTAAGCCTTGACGAGGGCTTTGACCTCGGCGGGAAAGGCTGCCCAGTACTCGTCCTGCCAGCGGGGATTGGACTCCCAGAGCTCGCGCTGGCTGCTCGGGGGCATGGCGCCGCGCGAATACTCGACGAAGGAGGTCACCATCCCGAGGAGAGCCTCGCTCGGCAGGCTGGAGTCGGCCTCCTTGCGTCCTGCCCCGGCGGGCGGCGCGTACTCGTCGAGGAGTGCGGCCAGCTGGGCCTGCGTGATCTCGGGCGCGTTCTTGCGGACGATATCCTCGACGAAGCCGCGCACCGTTCCGCGCACGCTCTCCATAGTCGCGCCCACGCTATTCTGAAGCTCGCCCGCCATGCGCTTAGCCATCGCGCCGGGGCCCTCTCCCCCGAGGCTCTCGAATGCCTTGATATCGCGCCCGCGGCGCTGGCAGGCCTTCGCAATGACCTCGAATTCTCCGGCGTCGGCCTTGTTGAGTATATAGTCGAGCGTGAACTCGAGCTCCTTGCGAGACATGACGTCAGTATCGCCCGGAGCTTGCCCTGCGCGCTAGACCTCGATACGGAGCATCGCTACCATGGCTGGCATGGATAAACGCAATTCGGCCTTGATATACGCGATCGCCGTCTCTGTTATCTGGGGGCTCTCCTTCCTGAGCACGAAGGTGGCGATAGCCCTCGTGCCCCCCATGACCATCGCCGCCGCTCGCTTCGCCGTAGCCGTCGCCCTCCTCCTCGTCTTCGGACTCGCCCTGCGCGAAGATCTCAGGCTTAGGCTGCGCGACGCGCCCCTCATGGCTTTGAGCGGCCTAATGGGCGTGACGATCTACTTCCTTTGCGAGAACAACGGCATCGCCCTACTTACCGCCTCCGAGTCTTCCCTCGTCATCGCCACGATTCCCGTCCTCACGATGCTCGTCGAGCGCCTCGTTTTCGGGACGAGGATAAGGCCCCGCTCGTACATCGGCGCCATACTGTCCTTTATGGGCGTCGCCCTCATCGTCCTGCCCTCGCTCGGCGCCCGCTCTTCCTCGCTCGCGGGCTTCCTTTACATGGGCGGCGCCGCGGTCGCGTGGGTGATCTACGCCCTGCTCACGAAACCCCTGGCGCCCAAGTACGGCCGCATAGGCATCTCATTTTGGCAGAGCTTCTTCGGCCTGGTCGGCTGCCTGCCCTTCGCCCTCGCCGAATCCTCCGCGTGGCGGGCCCCGAATCTGTGCGTGACGCTCAACCTGCTATACTTAGGCGTGTTTTGCTCGGCTGTGGGCTATTGGCTTTACATCGCGGCGATGGGCGCCCTCGGCGCGGGAACGACGAGCGTGTTCCTCAACCTCGTGCCCGTCGTCTCGGTGGGCGCGGCCTTCCTTCTCCTTGGCGAGCGGCTCGGGATAGTGAGCCTCGTCGGAGGGGCGGTGGCCATCGGGGGCGTCTACTTGGCGACTTCGAGGGGCCCGGCTTCGGCGGGCGCTTCCGGCGGCAGGGACAGGGGCGGCGGCGTTTCGAAGATGGGCGGCCCGTCGTAGTCGAGGAAATTTCGCAGAGCCTTCATCAGAAGCTTGCGATTATAGCGATAGGTGATGGTTCTCGGCACCGCCATATGGTCCAGGGCGGGATCGTCGAAGGAGACCTGCCGCACCTTGTCGTCGGCCGCGAAGGCCCAGGAATATCCCGCGGCCGCCACGGCGTCCTCCGCGCGGCGCGAGTAGACGCCAAAGGGATAGCCGAACATCGTCGGGGCCGTACCGAGGATCTTCGCCAAGGCCGGGCCCGGGCGCTTGATCTCGGTCATGAAATCCTTAGGGTCTCTGGCCCATGTTTTGTCGGTGACCGCATTGTGGTGGTAGCCGTGGGCGCCTATGCCGCAGCCCGCTTGGGCGAGGAATCGCAGCTTCTCGGGCGTCAGCGCGTAGCGCACGTGGCCTATGACGATCGCGGGGTAGATGAATAAGTAGGGCGTGATCCCGCGCGGCTCGAAGACGTCTTTGAAAGCGGGATAGACTGTGTGGTTGCCGTCGTCTATCGTGATGACGATGTTGGCTTTGCCTTCGATCTTGCCGGCGATGGCATCGTCGAGGTTCACAAATGTGTAACCCATCGCCTTGATCTCGTCGAGATCCTCGGCGAGCTCCTTTTCCGAATAATCGATATTGGATTTCCCGTTCCCGAGGAAGGTGTGGTAGTCGAGGATGATTGCCTTTCCCGCGGCGGCAAGGGGATAGCCTAACAAGAAAACCGATGCAAAGGCGAGGGCGGCCATTTTTATGCTGTGCATAGGATGACGCATTCTAGCGATGGCGGGGACGAGGGTCAACGAGGGTCTAAATTCCTAAGTCGATGCCCATCCATTTAGTCCAGTCGGCCATGTCGGCGGCTATCATCCCTAGCCCCACCTTAGTCGTCGTTTCGCCCACCAAGTACTGCTTCCCCTTGAAGTCGAAGCGCTGGCCGCCGCCGGCTACATCGACGCCGAGCATGGCGTGCGAGTATTCTCTCGATACCAGCAATATCGAGTCTATCCCAAGGCGCTTGAGAAGTATCGCGGCGACGACGGCCCGGGAGTCGCAGTCGCCCGTCGCGCCGTAGGCCGCGGTCAGGGGCGGGACGAAGTCCGTGCCCGCCTCGTCGCGTACGTAGACGAAGCCCTGAACCCAAGCGAGTATCAGCCTGGCCGTCTCTGTGGGGTCGTCGGGCGGAACGAGCTTCGTCGCCTCGAGGGCGAGGCGGTCCAGGCGGGCCGCCGACTCCCGGTAGGCCATGCGGTAAAAGCGCGCCCAGGCGTCCTGCCAAAGCGCGGCCTCGTTGGCGTAGGCGGTCAGCACCTTATATTCCCGCATGCAGGTCTGGGTCTCCTGCTCGGCCTCGCTCTGCGTCCAGGGAAGGCTCGCCGAGCCTCCTCCCGGGAGAAGGACGGTTTTTTCCTTGTCGCGCGCGGGCGGCCAATCGAGGGTGAACTGGCTCAGCGGCCCCGGCGAGCGCCGCGCCGCGGCATCGACGGAGAAGCCGTCGATGCAGGAAAGAATAAAATCCGTATAGGCGTCGAAATCGGACTCGGGGGCATAGGCGAGTAGGGCGTAGCTGGACTCGTCGATCTGGCCCTTGCCGCTCGGATTTTTGCGACCCTCTATGAAAAGCGCGTAGCCTTTCTGCTTGACGCCGTCGAGGGAGAATCCGAGCTCCGCGAGGATGGCCTTGCGCCCCTCGTAGGAGAAGGGAGTGGTATCGCCGCTCGAGCCGATCTTGGCCAAGCTCTGGGTCGCGAGAGCCGTCACGTCGGCGAAGCGCCCGCCATCATAGGCGAGGATGTCGTATTCCATCGCTCCGTCCGGGTCGGTAAAGGCGAAGCGGGTCTTTCCGTCGCCGTTTTTCAGGTTGAAGCCCGAGGGCATGTCGACGAAAAAGCCGAGCGCGGACTTGAGTTGTTCGGCATCGGCGCGGCCGATGGACCCAAGGAGGAGGAGTATGGCTAAAAGGCCGATAAGGGGAGAGAAACGATATCGCGTCATGCCTTTAATATACTCATTACGTGCGGCGGCGTTTACGCGCCTGGCCTCGGGGAGGGGGGGCCGAGGGCGAGGCGGGAAGGACCGCTTCGGCCTCGATGAGGGCGCGCGCGCGGAATTCGGCCAGGCCGGGCAGGGAGTCGTAGCGGGCCAGGACGCGATGCTCGCATCCCGTTTGGATGGCGAGGCAGAAATCTCCGAGGATGTCGCTCTCGAGGTCTATCGAAAGTACCGGCTTGCCGATGCTCGGATCGAAGGCGAGGAAGCGGTAACGGAAGCGCTCCTCGTGGCGCGAGGGCGTAGGGGGCATGGAAATGACGGCGATCCCGAAGCCGCGGAGCTCGAAACGCTCCACCGCGGAGAGGGAGAGCTGGCGCAGCCAGGACAGGTCGCTTATAGCTTCCATTTATAAATCGAATATAACCTAGGTCGCGGATTTGGGCAATTCAATATGGGCGGGCTTAGGGCCGCAATCCGAAGCGCTCGTCCTCGGCGTTGCCCCGCGGCTCGATGTGGATAATGACGTCGTAGACTTCGGGGAGGCTATGCTTGATGGCGAGCTCGACCGCTATGGCTATGTCGTGGGCCTTGGCGACGCTGAGCTCGGGATCCACCTCGATGTCGAGATCGACGACGAGGAGGGAGCCCAGTTTTCGAACGCGCGTGCGGTGGGGATTGCCCGCCCCCGGGACGGAGGAGACGGCCGCGAAGACCTCGCTATAGGGTCCCTCGCCGTCGGTGCCGTCCATAAGCTCGGTGTTGGCCTCGCGGAATATGCCGGCGGCTACCCTGATTATCCAGAACGAGACGAGGAGGGCGGTGACGCGGTCGAGGATGGGCATGCGAAGGAGAAAGGTGAAGCACAGGCCCACGAGGACCGAGGAGGAGATGACCACGTCGCCGCGCATGTTTTTGCCGTTGGCGATGAGCATGGAGCTGCCCGCGCGTCTGCCGTAATAGAACTGGCTCCAGGAGAGGATGAGCTTGCCCGCGATGGACACGATAGTCACGAAAATAGCCAAGGCCGAAGGCAGCTCGGCGGCCTCGTTGGCGATCAGGGCCGTGGCGGTTCGCACCAGGAGCTGGGAGCCCGCGAAGAAGACGAGAAAGGACAGCACGGTGGTCGCGACCGTCTCGGCCCTCGAGTGGCCGTAAGGGTGCTCGCGGTCGCCCGGCTTGTCCACGATGCGCGCCGTGAAGAGGGCCACGATGGCTATGACCACGTCCGTCGACGAGTCGATGCCGTCGCCGACGACGGCCAAGGAGCCGGATAGGAAGCCGACGATCAACTTGGCGGCCGCCAGGAAGGCATTGCCGACGAGGGCGATGACCGAGGCCTTCTTTAATATGGAGGCGCGCTCTTCCATATCCGTGAGGCTAGCACGGTAAAAGCCGCGGTCACAAGTCAGCATTGACTCGATTCCCGCCCCGGGCTATACCTTAACCCGCCGGGCCCTTGGAGGCCCCGATCCCCTGAAGAGGAGGCTCTCCGTCTATGGACGCTGGCCCAAGTAGTCCCAAAGATATCCAAGTCCGTTGACGCGGGCGGCCCCTCGCCTAATGAGCGGTCCCTTCGCGCCTTTTGCGATCGGAGGAACCCGCGATGAATCCCAATACAACGATCTACTTCAGCAGGCTCATCGGCGTTAAGATCTTCGGCGAGGCGGACGAGTTCGTCGGCCGGCTTCGGGACCTAGTCGTCGATGTCGGCGGCCAGCGCCCCAAGGTGGTGGCCGCTTCGATCTCCGCGCCTGCGGGCGAGAGGCTTGTGGACTTCGGCTCTTGCCGCGTCAGGCGCGTCGATGGCCGTTACTCGATCGGGGCCAAAGCGGTCCGCGACGCCGTCCTGCCCGCCGAGAATCTTCTATACATACGCAAGCATCTCCTCGACAAACAGATCGTGGACGTGGACGGGCGCAAGCTGGTGCGCGTCAACGACCTCGTGCTCGACTCGAGTCCCCTAGGCAGCTACCTCGTCGCTGTCGACGTGGGGCTCGAGGGGCTCTTCCGCAGGCTCGGCTTCGCGCTCGCCCTGTCCAGGCTCATCAGGCCGTTCGGCAGGTCCTTGCCGAGCAAGCTCATCCTCTGGAACGAAGTCGAGGCCGTGGACTTTTCGAGCACGCAGATCAAGCTGTCCAAGGCGTATTCCAAGCTCGACGGCATCCATCCCTCGGATCTGGCCGACATCCTCGAGGATCTCGACCACACCTCGCGCGTGGCCCTCTTCAATTCGCTGGACGAGGAGAGGGCGGCCGACGTCCTCGAGGAGCTCGAGCCCGGCGCCCAGGTCAGGCTCCTCGAGAACCTGTCCGACGAGAAGGCCGCCGACGTTCTCGAGAAGATGCCCTCCGACGAGGTCGCCGACATCCTCGACGAGCTCAAGGCCGAAAAGGCCGAGCGCCTCCTCGCCGAGATGGAGACCGAGTCCTCGAGCGAGGTGCGCAGCCTCATGGCCTATCCGGAGGACACGGTAGGCTCGCTCATGTCCAAGGACTACGTTTTCTTCAACCAATCGATGAAGGTGGCCGACGCCATGGCCGAGCTGAGGTCGGTCAAGCCCGAGGCCGAGGTCGTCTATAGCCTTTATGTGCTCGACGCGCGCGGCAAGTACGTCGCCACCGTGTCTCTGCGGGACATCGTCGTCGCCGACCCCCAGGCCCGCCTCGGCGAGATCATGAACTCCGTCACCGATCCCTTGCACGACACCGACGCGGCCGCGCCCCTCGCCGAGCTCATGTTAAAGTACAAGCTCCATACGGCGCCGGTCGTGGACGCCGAGGGAAAGATGGCGGGGACTATCGTCATAGAGGACGTGCTCGAGTACGTCATGCACAAGCGCTAGCCGAAGGCCTAGCGAAGCGTCAGAAATTAGGCGGAGATACTCATTATGCTCAAGAAAACCAACGCGAAGGCGATCTTCGCCGGACTTCTCGTCTTCCTCTCGGTCCTCGGGCCGGGCATAATCACCGGCTCCGTGGACAACGACGCCGGCGGCATCACCACCTACTCGGTCGCGGGGGCGACCTACGGCTACGACATCCTGTGGACCCTCGTGCCCTGCATCATCGTTCTAATCGTCATCCAGGAGATGAACGCCCGCATGGGCATCGTGACCGGCAAGGGCCTCGCCGACCTCATCCGCGAAAACGCAGGGGTCAAGGTCACCTTCTTCATCTTCATCGGCCTGATACTCGCCGACATAGGCAACACCACCACCGAGTTCGCGGGCGTGGCGGGCTCGATGCAAGCCCTCGGCTTGAGCAAGTATATCGCCGTGCCTCTGTCGGCGGCCGCGGTGTGGCTCCTCGTCGTCAAGGGCAGCTATAAATCGGCCGAGAGGATATTCCTCGTATTCAGCCTTTTTCTCCTCTCGTACATCCTGTCCGCCCTCCTCGGGAAGCCCGACTGGAGCGCGATAGGGCGCGCGATGGTCCACCCGCAGGAGAAATTCGACTTCAATTACATCGTCATGGTGATCGGCATCGTCGGCACGACTATCGCGCCATGGATGCAGTTCTATATGCAGTCGTCCGTCATCGAGAAGGGCCTGACCCTGGACAAATACAAGTACACGGTGGCGGACGTGATAGTGGGCGCCTTCATCACTGTCGTCGTGGCCTTCTTCATCATCGTCGCCTGCGCCTCCACCCTCCACGTCAACGGCATCAAGATCGAGGAGGCCAAGGACGCGGCCCTCGCCCTGCGGCCCCTCGCCGGTCAGGCGGCATCGGTCATATTCGCGGCCGGACTTTTCGTCGCCTCGATCTTCTCCGCGACCATCCTGCCCATAGCCACCGCCTTCTACGTTTGCGAGGCTTTCGGCTTCGAGGCCGGCATCGATAAAAAATGGAAAGACGCGCCTCAGTTCTATTGGCTCTTCACGATTATCGTCATCGTGTCGGTCCTGGTAATCCTCATCCCGGGCGCGCCCCTCATCCAGATCACCATCTGGTCTCAGGTCATCAACGGCGTCCTCTTGCCGGTGGTCCTCGTCAGCATGCTCATCATCATCAACAAACGGGACGTGATGGGCGCACATGTCAATGGAAAGCTCGGCAACTTCATCGGCTGGGCGACGGCCGTCGTACTCCTGGGGATGAACGCAGTCTTCCTCGGCATGTCGATATTCGGGCATTAGCCGAGTTTTAACTCCCGCATTCAGCTTGACAGCGCGCGGAGGCACACCTATATTCTGCCCCGATGATCGCCGCGCTCTACGAGGACGATGAGATCCTCGTGCTGGACAAGCCCTGCGGGCTCCCCTCGCAGCCCGGGGAAGGCGTGCGCGTCTCCGTCGTCGAGGCCGTGGAGCGGGACTTCGGCTTCAGGCCCTTCCTAGTGCACAGGCTCGATAAGGAGACCTCCGGTTGCCTGGTCGTCGCACGATCGGCCCCCGCCGCCGCCAAATGGTCCGCTCTGATCGAGTCGCGAGAGCTGCGCAAGACTTACCGCGCGATCGTCTCGGGCTTCCCTGCGTCCGGGGCCGGGCGATTTTCCGACCTCGTCACCACGCGAGAAGGAGAGAAAAGCGCCTCCACCGCGTGGAGGCTCCTCGGGCGCTTTGGCGGCGCCGGAGCGCCCTATTCCTTCCTCGAGCTCGAGCTCGGGACGGGGCGAAGGCATCAGATACGTATCCACCTCGCCGCCCATGGCATGCCCATCCTCGGGGACGACCGCCACGGCGACTTCGCCCTCAACAGGCTCCTGCGCAAGGAGTCGGGCCTGAAGCGCCTTCTCCTCGTCGCCTGGTCCCTCGAGCTCCCGGGCGGACGGCGCGTTTACGCTTCCGTCCCCGAGCACTTCTCGGCCTTCCTCGCGCTTTTCCCCGGTGTCGCTTTCCCGGAGGCTCTGTGAACGCCGAGCGCTACGCCCTTCTCTACGGAGCGAGCTGGCTCACGTCGACGGGCGAAGTGCTCCCCGTGCCGGGTTTCCACGAGGAGTGGCTGCGCGAGCACGAGGATCTGGCCAGGGGCGCGCGCAATGTCTGCGAGCTCATCCTGCGCGAACGCTGGATATCGGTGGCCCTTTTCGCGGGCGGCTACATCGAACTCATGGTCCCGGACCGGCGCTCGGAGGATGTTAGGCGAGCCATCTTTCAATTGCTGTCGCATAACGCCTCCCTCTGGTCCAAGGCCCTCGTGATGGCGATGGACGAGGAAGGCTACTCGATGCTCGAAAGCGGCGACGAGGCTGACGAGGCCGTACTCGCCCGGAAGCTCGAGAAGTCGATTTGAGTATGCTATTCCATACTTTAGCCGGTGAACGATCGATTCCCGACGGTTCATCGCAGGAGGATTCAGAGATGGCAAGGGTCACAAATTGGCTTGACGATAGGCGCACGGCCAGGGCAAAAAGGGCAGGGGCTCGCCTTGCCTTTCTCTTATCTATACTCGCCCTCGCCTGCGCTAGCGCAACCGCGAGCCCCGCCCGGCCGACCGGGCCGAACTACATTGCCGTCACGGGTGCCGACCCGCTGCCCGAGTCGATACTGGGCGCCAGCCTCGTCGCGCCTGCGGCCCGCGGAATCGTGAACCGCTTCGACCATACGATTACTTTCTTCCTACCCGCGGGCGCTGACCTGAGCGCGCTGACGCCGATCTTCAGGACCGCAGCCGGCGTCACGGTGCGCTCACAGGCGAGCGGGAGCGTCCTTGACCTAAGGAGCGCGGCGACAGTCTCGCTTTCGGACGGCTCGAGCTACAAGGTCCAGGCCTTCGCGAGGACTCCAATGGCAGCGGAGCTCAACGCATGGATCGGAACGGGCATCAACCTCGGCAACGACCTCGACGCCTGGCCGGGGCCCGAGGGTTCCTGGACGGGTGGCGTCGTGGTGCAGAAGTACTTCTTCGACGACTACCGGAAGATGGGCTTCGACTCGGTGCGCATCCCTATAACCTGGGGCGGGGCAAAAAAGGCCTCCGAGCGCCTTGACAGCGAACCGCCCTACATTGTCGATCCGAGTTTCATGAGTAGGGCGGAGGAACTCGCCGGCTGGGCGATCGACGCTGGCCTGACCGTCGTCGTCAACGCCCACCACGAGGACTGGATCCGTACAAAAACAGGCTCGAACTTGACTGCCGCGAAGCCCCGCTTCGAAGCGCTGTGGCGGCAGATCGCCGAACGCTTCAAGGATTGGCCTCCCCAGCTCGTCTTCGAGGTCCTCAATGAGCCCAATGGGCCGATCACGGAGGCGGAGCTTGTCGCGCTGAACGCCGACATCCTGGGCATCATCCGCTCCTCGGGAGGCTTCAACGAGACGCGGACGGTCATCCTCGGGGGCAACAGCTGGAACTCGATGGCTGCCCTGAGAGACAAAGCCTTCGCCCTACCCGCGGACTCGCACATCATCGCTACCTTCCACAATTACAATCCCTGGAGCTTCGCGGGAGAGTCCTCGGGCAAATGGGACTCACGCGCAGACGCGGCCCAGATGACGCAGGACCTGAGCGCGGTCGCAAAGTGGGCGGCTGATCGCGGCACGCCCCTCTACATGGGCGAATACGGCGTCACCCTCCTGTTCAAGGGCAAGAAGACCGACCTGGACTCACGCTCGGCGTGGTATCGCAGCGTCCGCTCTGCCGCGAAGTCGCTGGGCATCTCCATGGCGATCTGGGACGATTTCGGGGATTTCAAGATCTACGATCGGCAGGGCCGGACATACGACGATAGCGTGATACCGACGGTAACCGCGCGGTAGTCGAGTTTCGGTCAGCCATTCGGAGCCGCCTACTTCCTCCTGATCGCCAGCAGTGTGAGGTCGTCGTACTGCGAGTCCTCCCGGATGCCCTGGTAGAGGAGGTAGCCCGGGTTCTCGGTATCCGCGTTGGGCTTCTTGTCCGAGCAGTAGAGCCGGTACTGGTCGAAGTGCTTCTCGAGGAACTCGTCGATCTTCTGGTCGACGAGGACGGCGTCCTTCGCCGTGGCCGAGGGGTCGCGGTAGAGCCTGAAAACCTTCTCGACGGCGATGAGCGCGATGATCTTATCCTCGAGGCTGTCGCCGCAGGAGGAGAAGTCGAAGGAGAGCAGCTCGCCGGCCGCAGGGTTGTGGCGCTTCTCCAGCCGATAGACGCCGCGCGAGGCGACCGCCTCGAGGATGCCGGTAATCCGATCGTAGCCGAACTCCTCGTTGTCCTGGCCGCCGGAGTGGTTTTCGTGGGGCTTGTCCTTCTCGACGTCGCCGCACTCGATCACATTATAGTCCTGGTCCCTGAAACGGCGCTTGGCCTCCTCGATGCCGTCCGTGTAGAGCATCAGCGCGTCCCCGTGGCCGAGCTGTCGCGTCACCTGGATGAAGGGCTTCTTCATCTGGACCATGAAGCTGGCCAGGGGCCCCGCGGCCGGCGAGTCGGGCAGGAGCTCCTCGACGAGGCGGCGAGCGCCTTCCTCCCAGACGTGGAGCTTGCGGTCGCCGGCCTCGCAGAGGTAGGCGACGCCGGCCTCCGAGTCCCAAACGCCGAGGGTAAAGGCCGCGAAGCGGCCGATGAACTGCCTCTCCTCGAGGAAGTCGTTGATTCTATAGGTCAGGTCCGTCAGGTCGATCGTTTTGGGCATGGCCTTCTTCCAGTCGTTGAAATAGCTGATGACCATCGTCGCGACCTGCACCATGATGAGGGCGGCCGAAACGCCCTTGCCCGAGATATCGCACTTTATGAAGTAGTGGTAGCGGGAGTTGATGGACTTGAAGTCCCAGTAGTCGCCCGAGACGCCCTTCGCTCCCTCGTAGTAGCCGAATATCTCGAAGTCCTTCTCGTCGCGCCTGCCCGTGCTGAGCTTGACCTTCGAGCCAGGCGCCGGGTCCAGGGGGATGAACATCTTCTGGATGCCCTTGCCGACGATCAGCTCTTTGGAATCTTTCGCGGCCCTCACGAGACCGGCGGTCATCTGGTTGACGGTGTCGGCCAAGGTGTACAGCTCGTCGCGCGAATTGACCTCGATCTTGGAGCCCTCGAGGCTCTCCTTGTCCTCGGTATCGCGTATGCGCTCGATCTGGGCGACGAGCTTGCGGATTGGGACGACGATGACGGTGGACAGGATGAAGGCGCCTATTATGCCGATGCCCAGGGCTATCGCCGCGATGATGAGCGTTAGGCGAAGCAGATCGAAGGTCGCCGTCTTGACTTCCGCGGCGTTCTGGCGCGTATTCACCTCGAGGCGCACCATGCCGCGATAGAGGGCGCTGTCGCTCGGCCTGTACTCGAGGATGGGCTTGTAGTACAGGTAGCCCTCGCCCGTGGCGAGGGCCGCGGGGTCGAAGCCGGGGAGGGAGCCGATCTCCTGGTCCGAGAGGATGCGAAGCTTGTCGCGGATGCGCAGGTCCACCGCGTCGAGCTCGGCGTTGATCTCGGTACGGCGCTGATTGCCGCCCGCGTCGGCCTTGAGGGCGGCCTTCTCCTGGGCGAGCCGCACCTTGAGCTGGAGATCGTCGGTGATCGCGGCGGCCGCCTTGTCCTGCAGCTCCTTGGCCTTGGCCGCGACGAGGGGCGCGAGGCTGTCGGTCCCGCCTTCGGCCTTGAAGGAGGATTGGCCGAGCACGACGGCCCGGTCGGCGTTGAGGGTGGCGGGATCGAGCTTCGCGGCGATCTTGTCGTCGCTCGTCGCGTAGACAACCTCGCCCGAGGCGACCTTCGGATTGGTTCCCATTCCGCTTATAGTAATATAATCAGCCCCTTCCATGGCCTTGGCCTGGGTGGGGAAAAGGCTCAGCTGGGTGACCGCGTCCTCCTTCCCGAGGAAGAAGCGGCCGCCCTGGGCGACGGACTCGAGGAGGACGCGCGCGCGCTGGTCGAGTCCCTTCGCCAAGTCCGAGCTCGTCCGCCTGACCATGTTGTAGCCCAGCGACACGGCGAGGAGGACGACGACGAATATCACGAGGAAGGCGATGATCAGGGTGAATTTTACCCTGAGGCTCGTGCTGCGGCGCCTGAGGGCGCGCGCGGCCTTTCCGGTTTTTGCCAGCGGCATGGGTCCTCCAGTGACGAGGGCGAGCGCCTCGCGGCGCAGAGTCTCGCCTTCGCGGGCGACGGCCACGACCTGCCTCGATGAGAGGAGGATGCCGACGGCCGCGAAGGCTATGGCCATGAGCACCATGGCGTCGTATATCGTGAAGGGATGCGTTCGTCCCGAGAATAGCCTGAACGAGGGCTTGTACGAGACCGAGAGGCCGTACTTTGCCGTGCCCGAGGAGTCGATCGCGAGCAGGGGAGCCGTCCAGTACCAGCCTCGCTTCGAGTGATAGAGGCCTATCCTGTACGAGCCGGCCGCGGCGTCCTCGAAGGTAACGCCGTCGATCTCGCGGTCGGAGGCCATGCGATAGTCGCCCTTGGCGAGGCTGCGGTCGATGTCGTAGGGCTCGCGGCCGTCTCGGTCGATTGCCACGCGCTCGATGCTGCCGTCGGCGAGGAAGCCGCGCCCTAGAATGCGAAGGACGGTCCGGCCGAGATCGTCGCGCTTGCTATCGGCGAGGGTGAGCGCGGTATAGGGTTGGAATTTATCGGCCTTGACCAGCACCGAGGAGGCGCCGCTCATATTGCCGGTCAAGTCGATGGCCGACACCGAGAAGAGGTAATAGCCATTGTCGACGTTCACGGCCGAGTAGGATGCGGCGGCGCCTCGTACGCCGGGAGGGGGAAGCCGCAGGCCGAGGGCCCGCACTAGGGAGCTCTCGTAGGGAGAGAGGCCCGGCAGAGCCTGCTTGGCGGCGGCGGTCGGTGAGCCGGCCGCCTTTTCCGCCGCGGGGACTTGAGCTTGAGTCCCTCCCTCGAGGGGGCCGGCGTAGGCGAGGTCCCAGGAGTAGCCGGCGAGATCGTCGGCCTCGGGCGGTATCCAGCGGATGTCGAATGTATTGGAGACGAGGAAACCCCGCTCGTCGGTATCGGGCGAAATGACGATGGGAGCGGCCGGGGGAATTCGTTTCCTGTAAAACGAGAGCGCGGCGAGGGGCGACCTGTTGCCGGCGTTGTCCTCGACCGAGGCCCAGAGCGTCCAGGCGCCGTCCTGGCCGGCGCTCAGGTCCAAGACGGCCGAGCTCGCGTCCTTCCTGACGCCGCTCTTCCACAGCTCTCCGATGCTGGGGGCGGCTTCGGCTAGGGAGGCGGCGCTGGCTTTGTCTTGAGTCTTTTCCCAAAGATAGGCATAGGCCTTTATCCCCGAAGCGTCCTGAGGCATGTTTACGCGAACTTGCGCGGACTCGGCGCGCGAACGTTTTCCCAGCGCGAAGTTCAGCGGGAGGAGATCTGGCGCAGAGGCGCTCGTGTCGGGAAGCATGGCGAGGATGCGGCTCCTGTCGCCCGAGTCGATCTGCCATGCTACGAGGATCCTGCCTCCCGTCCGGATAGCGCGGGCGAAGAGAACGAGCCCAGCGCCGGACTTGTCGCTCCGAATGGCGAGATCGGTGTCTTCGCTCGCCCAAAGTCCTTTAATGGGGGAGGCGAGGAGGACGCGGTTGGCCTTCAGCTTGTCTTCGCGCGCGAGCAGGGCGGGCGAGCCTCCCGCGTCGAGGAGCTGGGAAAGCATGAAGGAGCCCGCCTCGGTTTCGGCCGGCCCCGCGGCCTTAGGATCGAGGCTGCCGGACTCGTCGATATGGGCGGCCCAAACCTGTATCTGCGTCGATTTGACCTTGTGCCGCTCCCATGCGGCGTAGAGCTTCCCGCCCGATAGGACCAGCTGGGCGCCCTGATTGTCGTAGTTCTGCGCCGCGGCGTCCGCCCCTCCGGAGGGATCGGGGAAATCCGTGAGGGGCTTGGCCTTCGTCCAGGTGGCGCCGCCGTCGGAGGAAGTCTTGGACATGAGGGCGTAGCGCGAGGACAGGTCGCCCTCGCCGAGGATGAAGGTCTGGAACAGGACTATGTCCTTCGCGCCCAGGGGAGACGAGAATGGCGCGAAGTTTATGAGGAGCTTCTCGTCCTCCGAGACGAGGGGAGCGAAGGCGCCCCAGTCCGAACCATCGACGCTTTTCGCGACATAGATGCTGACGCTGCTCGGCAGTACTGCGGCTTCGCCAGCCGTCGCCGCTTCGGCCGTACCCGCGGAAGGCCTTCCCTGGGTGGCGAAGACGATCCATCCGCCCGAAGCGCTCGGGAAGATGCGAGGCGCCACCGAGGTAGTGCCCGACTCGAGGCGGCCTGTCCGCTCGAAGCTCTTGCCCCCGTCCCGCGACTGCCAGATCTCGATGCTCGTTCCCGAGGCCGCGATGGCGACGGCTATCGTACCGCTTCGCGACTGCGCGGCCGAGTAGAGGATGGGCGGGGAGCCGGAGGAATTGTAGGCATAGGCGGAGTCGGAGACGGTACCGCTCTTCCAGGCGCCGTCCTCGAGCCGGGCGAAGCGGATCCAAGCCTTGCCGGCCTCGCCGGAAGACTGCGATTCCTGCCAGATGAGGACGGGCCCCGCTTTAGCCGGGAAAAAGCTGGGATACCTGCCTTCGGCCAGGGCCTGCGGCGCCTCCCAGAATTCCGCCCGGGCGGGGAGGGCGGCTAGGAAGAGAAAAATAGCCGCGACGAGGCGCCGCGGGTCGCGGCCGGCCATAGCTCTTCCGTACATCCGTCTTGGCGCCATCAATACCCCAGGGTCTTCAAGTCGTTGTCGAGCTTAAGGACATCCCTCGTCCTCTTGCCCGGATCCGATAGCAGCTGCGACAGCTGGTCTCGGGCCTGATTATACGCTTGCGCGGCGAAGGAGCGCGTCGCCTGGTCGAGTATGGCTTGGTCGGCTAGGCCAAGCGAGGGACCGGCTGTCTTTCCTTGCAGAGTCTTGAGGTCGCGCAGGAGGGCGAGGGCGCCCTTGTTGGTCGGATCGTAGGTGAGGGCGGCGTTGAGGTCGGTTTCGGCCTTGGCGGCATCGTCCTTGCGGCCGGTCTTGAGCAGCTTCTGGGCGTCGGCGACGAAGGAGGCGGCCTTGGCCAGCTCATCCTTGGTCGGCGGGGCGCGGCGCTTGCCCACTTTTATCTCGGCCTTCTCGAGGGCGCTCTTCAGCCCGGGATAGGTCGGCTCCATCTTATAGAGGTCGGCGATCCTCGAATAGCCCGAGCTCGGATCCGAGGCGAGAAGGTCCAACGCTTCCTGTATCCTGCGGGGCAGGGACTTCTTATAGGCGTCGGCGTCGGTCGACTTGAGTATCTGCAGCGTGAGGAGGCCCGCCTCGGCGTTTAAGGGGAAGGCGCGCGTGACGTAGCTTATGTTCTGCCGAGCCGCGTCGAAGGCCGTCGCCGCGTCGGCCTTACTTCCCTTCTTGATGAGATCGTCGCCCTGGAGGAAGAGCTTGCGTGCCTCGGAGAGATAGCTGCCGATCTCGTAGTAAAGGGCGTCGCCCTGCTTCACTTCGCGCTTGTTGTTCGTGTCGCTCGCCTGCTTGACCAGGTTCTGCCAATACTTCACCTGATCCTGATCGGCGTCGTTGTCGCCGCGCCAGAGCTCCTGCGCTCCGTTGAGCGATTCGGCCGCCAGGTCGAAGAGGGCTTGCTCGTAGTAGGTCTGTCCCTCGCCGAGCAGCCTGAAGGTTTCGTTGATGACGTAGTCCTTCTTCTGCTGGCCGAGATCGGCGTTTATCAGCGAATAGAGATTCTGAAAATCGTCCCAGGTCTTGGCGACGAATTCCTGGTTGGAGGACTCGACGATGCCCGCGCGGCTTCGATCCAGTCGGTCCTGCGAATCGGCGAAGTCTTTCTTGATCGCGGCCGACCTGACGCCCTTGCCCTTGTCCTGGGCGATCAGGGCTTTAGCGTCGGCGAGGCGGGCCTTGGCCGTATCCAAGTCCTGACGCGCGGAGGCCAGGGCGGACTCGGCCGCCTTTTTCTTTTCCGAGGCCCTCGCGAGGGCGGCCGCGCCGCGCGCTTGGAGCTCAGTCGCCTTTTTTCCCAAATCCTCGATCCTCGCGCGGGCCGCCGCGAATGGGGGATCGGCGGCGAGGGCGGCGCCTTCCGCGGCCATCGAGGCGAGATCCCCTCTTATCCAGCTGACGAGGGCGCTTATCTTGGGCGCTTCGATCGCGATGGCGAGGGCGGCGCTTGTCGGCGAGGGGTCGAGGTAGCCCGCGCGGGCGCGCTCCGGCTTTTGGGAAAGCAAGCCGTCGGTCAGGGCGTCGGCGGCGCCTAGGGCGGTCGTCCGCGCGGCGAGCTCGCGCTCGATGTAGTCGCCCTCGACCTTGCCCCGCACGGCGGCCATCGCGTAATCCGCGGCCCGAGCCGACGCGGCCGCTTTGTCCAGCCTTGCCGAATAGGCGGCGAGGGCGGCGAGAGGGCGGTCGTCGCCGAGCGGGGCCGCCGCCGCGGCGGCTTCGGCGGAGAGGGCCGCCTTACCGGCCGTCTCGGCCTGGATCAAGGCCTCGATCGCTCGGATAGAGCCGCGGTAGGCGTCCAAGGCGGAGCGTATATCCGCGAGGACGAGCCCCGCGTCGAGCCGCGCGGCATAGCCCGCCGCCTCCGATGCGGCGGCGGTATAGCCGGAAGCGATGCTCGAGAGCCTTTCCCCGGCGGCGGCGAGCGAGCCGAGCTGGGCTATGCGTGCGGAGTCGGCGGCTGCCTTTTCTATCTTCGTTCGCAGCTGCACGAGCTCGGGCACGAAGTCGCTCTCAGGCATGAGCTTCCAGTTGGCCAGGACCTGAACGCCGGGCGATACGAGGGCGGCCGCTCGCGAGAAGTCGGTACGGGCTTCCGAGTATGCGGCGCCGTCGTAGTCCTTCTCGGCCGCGGCGTATGCGGCGTCGATGCTCGCTTGAGCGGTCTTCCCGAGGCGGTCCAATATGTCGCCGGTCTGGGCGAGTAGGGCTCCTCCGATGCCTTCGGGCTTGGCTTTTTCCGCCTCAGGCTTCTTGTCGGGCCCGAAGCTGTCGGGCCTGCCGCGCAGAAAGATATCGAGGTAGGCGAGGTATTGATACTCGATCGGCGACTTCCCCTCCTTGGGGATCGCCTCGAAGCTGCGCGTCAGGCTCGTGCCTGTCGCGAAAAGGGTTTCGCGGAGGCTGCGGAGATTTTCAAGAGCCTGCTTCGCGGCGGGCAAAGCGGCCGTTACCTTATCCGGGGCGCCCGATTCGAAGGCCGCGCCAAGGTCGGCCACGGCCTTGACCAGGCCGGCCTGGGCCGCTTCGTAGGCGGCGGGTATGGCTTCCGCCGTCTGCGCCTCCTTCGCGACGGCCTGCAAGGTCAGCGCGTCGTAGCCCGCGTTCTCGAACTCAGGCTTGAAAAGGGGGAAACCCTTGAGGTATTCGCGGGCCGCCTTAGTGTATTCCCCGGCGTCGATGAGGTTCTTCCCGGCGCTCATCACCGTTTTCATAGAGTCTTGATTCACGAGGGCGAGGGACGTTTCCTTGAGGCCTGTAATGGTATTCTTCGAGTCGGGGTTGTTCCGGTCGAGGTCGTCGAGTTCCTGGAGCCGATTGGCGACCTCCTTGTTGTAATTGGGGTCGCCGCGGTTCTTGGCATCTCCCATGAAGACGAGGAGTTCCTTGGCCTTTTTATTGTAATCCTCGCGCAGCTTATTTATTTCGCGTATCCGCTTCTGAGCCTGATCCGCTCTCTCGGGGTTCTGCGCCCAGAAGAGGCTCAAAGAGGAGAGGGCCTCGTTGTAGCGCTGATTCGTGATCTCGTCGTCGGCCTCCAGGAGCTGGGTCTTTATTATGCGATCCCTGATAGCGCTCGTTCGGCGCGGGGCGGAGACCAGGAGGCCGCGGAGCATGTCTATCGCCTCGGCATAGCGGGGCGGCTTCTCGGCCAAAAGAGCGTCGACGGGGACAAAAATGTCCATTCTCTGCCCCATCGGCCAAGCGACCCCCCCCCCGACGAGTAAGACGAGAAGGAGGACAAGGGCGTTGAGCTTGCGAGGCATGTATTTTTCGGCCGATACCTTTCCCGTCTAGATGATACTTCGCCTGCGAGGGCGAGTCTTTTAATTTTCGGACGGGCTTAGCCTTAATTGAAGGAAGATCGAGACATATAGAAATCCCATGCGGACCATAGTATACTTTTGATCGAATATGAAGCGCTTGGCTGGAATCTTGGCCTTCTTCTTCCTCATGGCCTTCGCGCAGCGCTCTAGCGCGGATACCTATTCAGATATTTATCAGTATATAGCGGACGTACTCAATGTAGACCCCAACGCCGGCACGACGACAATGCGCTCCCTTCTCATACCGATGGGCGGCCTCGCCGAGGGTATGGGAACGGCATATTCGGCCGTCGGCCTGGATTCCTCCTACTTCGAGGCTAATCCCGCGGCGTCCAGCCTCCTCGAATCCACGGAGCTCGCGGTTTTCCACAACAACTGGATAGCCGATACGATGATAGAGGGGGCGGTTTATACGATTCGCTATAAGGGCCTAGGCATCGGCGTGGGCGGCAAGTGGCTTTACCTGCCCTTTCCCGCGACCAACGAGTTCGGAGACCGAGTCGGCGCGGGGTATTACTCCGAGTCTATGGCGGGCTTTAACATCTCGTATAACTTCTTCCCGGGCTTCTATTTCAGCGGCGTTTCCGCCGGCGTAACGGGTAAATTAGCCTACCGCTCCATGCCGGCCGTCGACTCGGGCGCCACCGCGGGCAACTCCGCCCTCGGCGTCATGATAGACGCGGGCCTTCTTTCCCGCTTCAATGTCCTCAAATTCTATCAGTCTAGAAATAAGAATTTCTCTCTCGCACTCACGGTCAAGAACCTCGGCCCCGCCGTTCAAGGCGATCCCTTGCCCACCGACGCGACCTTTGGCCTCGCCTACTCGCCCCTTAAGCCCCTGCTCTTCTCTTTAGACATCACCCAGCCGATAGACCTCCTGGACGTCTCCCAGTCGGAGGCCATGAACTTCGCCGGAGGGGCCTTGGTTCGGCTCACGGATTTTTTTATGCTCCAGGGCGGCCTTCTCATCAAGGGGGGCAACCCGAGGCTCACCCTTGGTTCCTCCTTCGACCTAGCCGCATCGCGCATTACCATCAACTACACGCTCGACCTTACCACGCAGCTGACCCCCCTCAACCGGATCTCGATCCAGGCTGCCTTCTCTTTGGGCGATCTTGGGCGCGGCGATATTGCGAAAAAGGTGGATTCCCTATATCTTGACGGCCTGGATGCCTACGCTCGAGGGGAGATCGACGCCGCGATCTCCCTCTGGGACGATGCATTGAGGCTCGATTCGACCTTCGACCCCGCGCGGGAGAGCCGCGATGCCGCCGAGGCATCCAGAGGGCTCAAGCAGACGATGATCGAGCTGCAGAAGATCAAACCCAGCCAATGACGAGCTTCGAAGGGGGCTTCGAGTGATTTTCTCCCTCATCGCGCGGATTCTCAACGTCGCGGTTATCATCTACATATTCCTTTGCGCCGCCCGCGTCCTCATGTCCTGGGTCCCCAGCCTCGATGGGGGCAGGGGAGGGGAGATCCTCGCCCGCATCACGGATCCCTATCTGAATTGGTTCCGACGCTTCAAGCTTCTCTCCTCCGGAGCCTTCGACTTCAGTCCGATAGCGGCCCTCGCCCTCTTGGCGGTGCTCAACAGTCTGCTCTCGGCGATCGTCTACACCGGAAGCCTCAGCGTCGGCCTCGTCCTCGGCCTCCTCGTCGGCGCGGCATGGTCGGCGGTCGCCTTCGTCATTTCGTTCTTCCTGTTCTGCGCGATGGCCAGGATGGTCGCCTACGCGGCCCGCTGGAATTCCCTCCATCCCCTCTGGATAGTGATCGATTCCATGCTCAATCCCGTCCTCTTCAAGATCAACCGCTTCGTCTACCGAGGCCGGTTCGTCAACTACCTCCAGGGGCTCGTCACGGGCTTTGCGGTCCTCCTCCTCTTCCGCGTGGGCGGGGGCGCTCTTCTGGGCTTGGTCATCCGCAGTCTCGAGCGGCTGCCTTTCTAGAGCCAGCCGTCATGCTGAGTTCCAGGCAGCGCCGCTGCCTTTCCGGCCTGGCCCAATCCGGGATTTGTCTCGTGACTCTAGGCCGCTCGGGAGCGACTCCGGCTCTAGCCGATCGGCTGGAGGCTCTCCTCGAGCGGCACGAGTTAGTCAAGCTTCGCTTCGGCGGCTTCAAAGAGTCGCGGCGCGAGCTCGCAGCGGCCCTCGCCGAGCGCACGGGCAGCGAGCTAGTCAGGCTGATCGGCTGCGTCGCCGTCTTCTGGAAGCGCAATCCGGATCCCGAAAAGCGCAAGATCGAAATGGATATTTAGACTCAGAAGGAGGCGCATATGTCGAACGATATGGTCATCCCTAGCGCGAGGGCCGTACGCCCGCGCGTCATATTCGCAGCCGTCGCGCTGGCCCTCCTGCTGTCCGTTTCCTGCGTCGAGTCGGCCCCGGCCGGCCCCCTGGTTACCTTGGTCCCCGCGGAGGCCGTCGCGGCCGTCGTCGTCGAGTCGCCCTACAAGCTCTACGCCGCGGCCGAGGAATTCTGGAAGGCCGCCGGGCTCGACAAGACCATGGGCTCCGATCTCCAGGACCTCTTGAAAAAATCGGTGCCGAGCTCCGCGCAGGCCCTGCAAACCCTCGATTTCGCGCGGCCCTGGGCACTCGCCGTGCTGCCCGCTGGCGGACCGGGGAAGACGCGCGAAGTTCTGTATATCCCCTTCCGTTCCAAACCCGACGATCTCGTCGCCAAGCTTTTCGGTTCGGGTGCCATGAAGTTGATCGCCAATGCCAAGGGTTACCTGGTTCTCTCCGACGCCGAGGGGGAGCTCGCCTTTCCGCCCGCCAAGGGCGCCGACCTCTCGCGCCTAGCGCGCTATCCGGCCGCCTCGGTCCAACTCTGGGGCGACCCGGCCGGGATTCGCAGGGCGGTTACCAATGGCTATACGCCCATAGAAGAGGCGATCCGCCGTTTCGTGACGGCTCCTTCATCCGCGGACGGCCCTCAATCCGCCGCCGATTTAAAGACGGGCCGAGATCCGAAGGCCGCGACTAAGGCCTTGGGCGAGCTTGGCGTCTCGCTGCTAGCGCAGTTGGGCCTCGCCGATGCCGCTCTCGAGCCCAGCGCCTCAGGGCTGGTTCTGCGCGCCGGCGTCGCCGCCAAGGCGGGCTCCGACCTTCAGAAAACCATAAAAGCCGCGTCCTTCGCGCCCTCCGCTCTGGACTGGGCTCCTCAAGTGAGCGCCGGCGCGATGGAAGGCTTCGCCTGGTCCATGGATCCGAGCATCGCCTCGGGTCTGTATGCTCAATTGACGGAGAGCCTCTTCTCAAGTCTCGGTCTGTCCAAGGACATGGCGGCCAAGTCTTCCGCCCTCCAGGCGAAGTGGGCCAAGGCGGCGGGGCCCCGCGGCGCCCTCAGCCTGGACTTGGATATTGACGCCTCCGCCATCTCCGGCGCCAAGGATCTCAAGTCCGAGGACCCAGCCGCGATCGCCGACCTCGTTAAAAAGATGCTTCGAATCAGGTTCGACCTGTTCCAGGAGGTCAAGGACGAGGCCGGTTTCCGCGCGCTGATAAAGGGCTTGGCCTCGGACCCCGATTACCTGGCCTTTTCCAAGGCTTACGCCGATGCCTTCGGCCTTTCCATCGCCATCAAGAATCAGGACAAAAAGGACGGGGCCTTTTCCTACGGCGAACTCGGCCTCGCGCTTAAGGTGCTGGATGCCGCCAAACTCGGCTCATTCGGCGGCGCGACAGGCTCCGACTCCGCGGACGCGGCCGCCGAGTCGGCTATCGCGGCCCTTGCTTCCCTGGTTTCGGCGCGTTGGACGATCTCGAACGGCCGTTTCGTCGCCACGGGCGGCGACTCAGGTGCCCTCAAGGCCTTGGCGGCGCGCAAAGCGGCGGACAAATCCTTAAGCGCCGACCCCGTCTTCGCGGCCTTCGCGAAGACCATGCCGCCTAAGACCTTCATGGTCGGCTCCCTATCGATGCGCAAGCTCCTAAAGATGGCGTCGGATATCATGACCTCGAGCGGCAGCGCCGCGGCGACCATACCCGATCCCTCCCTCTTCGGTTCCTGGTATTCCTATTTCGCTATCGACACACGCGCCCTCGCGCCTCCACTCGAGGCGGGGTTCGAAGCGGGATTCCTCATGCCAGCCTCCGATATCGGGGCCTTGGTCAAATTGTCCGGAACGATCTTCAAGAGCCCGTCCAAAGACGGCGGGGCCTAAGGCCGGGCATATGGAAGGCGAAAAAACGTCCCTCCCCGCTTCGGCGTCAACCGCGGCAGAAGCCTTCGGCCGACTCTACGCGATAGTAGCGCGGCTCCGCGCTCCCGACGGCTGCCCCTGGGACAGGGAGCAAAGCCCGCCCAGCCTCCGTGGCAGCGTCGTCGAGGAGGCCTACGAGCTCGTCGAGGCCATCGACGAGGGCGATGCGCCCCACGTCGCCGAGGAAGCCGGCGACCTCTTTCTCCTCGCCACCATGATCTGCTACATGTACGAGCAGAAGGGCGCTTTTTCGGTGGCCGATTCACTGGCTGGCATCGGCGCCAAGCTCGTCCGCCGCCATCCCCATGTGTTCGCCGACGCGAAAGCCGACACTCCCGACGCCGTCCTTAAGCAATGGGACGAGATCAAGGAAAAGGTGGAGGGCAGACGCAAGAAGGACTCTGTCCTCGACGCCGTCTCGCGCGCCCTGCCGCCCCTCGAGCGCGCCTACAAGCTTCAGAAGAAGGCCGCCAAGGCCGGTTTCGATTGGGCGCGCGCCAGCGATGTCTGGGCCAAGGCCCGCGAGGAGCTCGGCGAGGCCGAGCGAGCCTGCGAGGACCTAAAGGCTCGCGAGGCTCTCGCCGCCGAAGGCGGCGCCCGATCCGAGCTCGAGGAAGAGTTAGGCGATCTCCTATTCAGCGCCGTCAGCCTCTCGCGCTTCCTCGACGTCGATCCCGCCATCGCCCTCCACGCGGCCAACGAGAAATTCTCTCGCCGCTTCAGGCGGGTCGAGAAGCGCATGGCCGAGTCGGGCAAGGAGATGGCCGCCGAAAACATGGCGATCATGGACGGATTTTGGGAAGAAGCCAAGGCAGGGGAAAAGAGCGGGAGCTGCTAAGGCTGCTTTCTTGAGCTTTTCCGCGAGGCCCGCGGCCGTCTTTGCGAAGGCTGATATGGCGAGCCGCTTTTCCGCCATCCTCGGAGAGGCCGATCGGGAGCGGCGCCCCTCAGATCGAGCGTTTTTATGAAGGCCGAAAGGGCATCGGCAAAGCTGTCCATATAACAGATATACCTGTCGTCAGTCGCCGCGATCGTACTCATCGTTTTTTCCTTTTTCGCAGGCTGCAATGGAAACATACGATACTTCTCGGCATTCATCTGTCTGCTAACGTACATAGAAGCTTTGGAGCTACTGTCTCATTTCTTGCTTGGTTCGACTTCGGCTATCAAGGCGCGCAATGCTTTCGTGTCCGCGGCGAGCGACTCCTCGCCGGCCTTGCCCTCGGGACGCGACGACCCTAGAAGCACGAAGCCGCTCATCTTGGGGTCCATCTCCGCGCGCTTGAAGGACGCGATCCTCTCGCGCCAGGCGGCCTCGTCTTTAGCGACGGCGCGCGGCTTTCCGTCGCGGCCCGCGCAGCGCGCGATGACGAGGCTCGCCAGACGGCCCTGGGCCTCGAGGGCGGCTGTCGCCTCGTCGGCCCTCGAACCAGGCAGGTCTTCCCAGGCGAGGCGGACGAAATCGTGGCCGACAGCCGTCGCGAGAGCGGCGGCGCGGTCGTAGCGGTCGATGTAAGTGCCTCGGCCCATGGAGAGACAGAGCGTTATTCCTTTTTTCGCGGCTCGGTCGCCGAGGCGCTTGAGCTCGGCGGCGAGAATAGCGAGGGAAGTTCCCTCGCTATTCTCGCTGCCTTCGGGCATCGCGATGGAGCCGCCCGCGTAGATGCGCATAATCGGCGCCTGTATGACGGAAGCCACTTTTAGCAGGGCGTCGAAGTGTTCGTAGCCTTCGTCCTCGGCGCCCGCTCGATACAGGGTCGCGTACGAAGCAGTGGTGATGCCAGCCATGAGGGTCTTCATCATGGCATCCTCGGCGGCTTTGAGGTCGCCAAGGCCAAGATGCACGTCGGCTGCCCATTCGACCGCGTCGAGGCCCGCAGCCGAAGCGGCCGCGATGACGTTCTGTATGTCGCGTGTGATGCATGCTCCCGAGCAGAGGCCAAGGCGGATCATGACGAACTCCCCAGAGATATATTGAACTCCTTTGCATAGTACGCGAGGTGGCTATCTTTTCTCAAGCCGAGAGGGCGAAGAATTGCGATCCAGCTCCCCAAGCCCTCCTGCCGAGACGATTTTCTCGGTTTTAAGAATAACCGGTTTACTTCGGCACATTTAGGGGCTTGACAGGTAAGAAAACCGGTTTAATAATTTACTTTATGAGCCGAATTCGCGATGCTTCATTGTATGGCTCGTTGATCACAGAGGAGGAATCATGAATCGTTCGCTCGGAAAGTTGCTTATCGTATGTCTAATGTGCATGGCAGGGATCGGCATAGTCGGCGCCCAAGAGCTCAAGATGAGCTATTACCCTGGATTCCCCAAATGAATTGTAATTACTACGCTGAAAGTATGATATAATTCATTATCAGAAAAGAGATAAAATGATTCTGAAGCAATGAAAAGCGGAGGATTCAATGGGTGAAAGCCAAAA